>Ga0209309_10000637_pt1 | contig 40146 bp, 38 predicted proteins | sample COGITO_mtgs_1204_2_FD_184807 | JGI IMG/M metagenome (GOLD analysis project Ga0209309, IMG submission 184807) | Pelagic marine microbial communities from North Sea - COGITO_mtgs_120412 (SPAdes) (version 2) | ecosystem: Environmental > Aquatic > Marine > Epipelagic ... | reverse complement strand
CCCGCGGGCGTGGTCGTGGTCGCCGTGGTCGTGGCCTTCGTGGTCGCCGTGGTCGTGATCGCAGGCATCTCCTGGAATTCCAACAACGGTTGCATTCCAATCGTGAAAGCGGACGTCCAACTCCCCAAGTTGGCTTTCTAATCGCGCCAATTGAATGGCCAAAGCTGAATCCCCAGCTTGCAAACTGGCCTCGATTTGGGTTTCTACCACCGCGAGCGATTCCTGCATGCCATCATGGAGCGTTACCGATAATTCGTTCAATTGAGCGTGGATAGCACGTGCCTTTTGCAAGGAGGGACTTGCGGCTGGCTCACCACAGCTCGAAAGCAAACTTGCGACCAATGTGAGTGAGAGAAGAAGATAAAAACGCATGAATCAAGGATTTAGTTGTGAAGAATTTGAAGGCGGTGGAACCGGGTCGTAACCCGGTTCAGACCATGGATGACAACGAGCAATGCGACGAAACGCCAGCCAGCCTCCACGCCAGGGACCGTGCACTTCGATGCTTTCTTTGGCATAAGAGGAACACGTGGGTTGAAACCGGCAGTTTGATCCCAGCAGTGGGCTCAGGAGCCGCTGGTAAATCTTGATCAAGAAGAGCATGCCTGCACGTACCATAATGCCAAGTTAAGAACAGGGATGGGATTCCGGGCGGCCCGCCTCGTCATCAAGTCCAAATTTTGTTAGAAGATACCATTCCATGGAAAGTCTCCTCAAAACGGTACCCGCTCAAGCGCCATCAGCACGGCCACTGTCCCCGTTACAGCACAAACAAAAACCTGCTGTTCTCTTGGCGTTACGCCCACAGCTCTGACGAGGGAGGCAATGGCCAAACCGCCCACCAAAATCAGCAGTTGCCCCACTTCCACACCCACATTAAATCGCAACAATGGCATGAGGATGCTCTCCCCCTCCTCTCGCATCATCCGAAAGAACGAACTAAAGCCCAATCCGTGGATCAAACCAAAGAATACCGTCATCGCATACGTCAGCCCCATACCCGATCGGCTTTTCCAACTTGCTGCAGCATTGCGGCGCAGATTCCACCCTGCCGTGAGTGCGATGGTCACCGGAATTAGAAACTCAATCCACATGCCATTGGGGTGCACCCAGCCCATCCCGGCCAGAAGCAAGGTCACACTATGGCCCACTGTAAAGGCGGTCGCCAGCACAATCACGCGCCAAGCATCCGCCAAGCTCGCCCACGCCACCAGCGCAAGCAAGTACAGCATGTGATCGTATCCGTTGAGGTCGGTGATGTGCTCCACCCCCATATAGACTTCATTCATCGTCGGTCTTTCGTGTACTCCACAATATGAAACGCGTATTCGTTTCGGTCGCCGGCGGCAAATTCAATGCCCAATGGTCGGACTTTCCAACCATTCTCCAAGGCGGTCACGTCAAAAAACGTGTCTCCCTCGGGCGACGCGGCGACATGAGTCAAAAGAACGCGGTCCACATCTGAACGACCAAGCGCCTCGCGGTACACCTGCCCCCCGCCAATGATGAAAGCCTCTTCAGCCCCCCCATCTCTCGCCACATCCAACGCCGCATCGAGTGAATGAACCACCCGTGCTCCGGGCGCTTCATAGGCCGCATTGCGCGTAATCACCACGTTGGATCGGTCAGGAAGAGGTCGAAACCGTTCTGGGATGGATTCGTAGTTTTTGCGGCCCGTCAATACCGCATGCCCCCGGGTTGTATCAGAAAAGAACTTCATGTCGTCCCGCAACTTCCAAACGAGGTCGTTGTCCCGTCCAATAACCCCATTTTGGGCAACCGCTGCGATAAGGGAAATGCGCATGGGTGATTCTGTCAAACCGAAACCGCAGCCTTGATGTGCGGAAGCGGGTCGTAATTCAACAACTTAAAATCATCGTAGGTGAAGGCAAATAGATCTTTCACATCGGGGTTCATCCACAGACTAGGCAACGACCGTGGCTCTCTCGTCAACTGCTCGCGCGCCTGGTCCACGTGGTTGGTGTAGAGGTGCACATCGCCAAATGTGTGGACGAATTCACCCGGCTCAAGGTCGCACACCTGCGCCATCATCATGGTCAAAAGCGCATAGGACGCAATATTGAATGGCACACCCAAAAAGGTATCGGCAGACCGCTGGTAGAGCTGGCAGTTCAAACGGCCATTTTCCACATGAAATTGAAAGAGGCAGTGGCATGGCGGCAAGGCCATGTCATCAATGAAACTGGGATTCCAAGCAGAAACCACGTGTCGCCGTGAATAAGGGTTGGTACGAATTTGCTCCACGAGCTTCGTGATCTGGTCCGTGTGACTTCCGTCCGGATTGGGCCAACTGCGCCATTGATACCCGTACACCGGGCCGAGGTCTCCCTTTTCATCCGCCCATTCATCCCAAATCCGTACGCCGTTATCTTTCAGGTATTGGATGTTGGTATCGCCTTGCAAAAACCACAGCAATTCATGGATAATGGAACGAAGGTGAAGTTTTTTGGTCGTCAACATCGGAAAGCCATCTTGCAAGTCAAACCGCATCTGGTAACCAAAACAACCAATGGTGCCGGTGCCGGTGCGATCCTCCCGCAATGAACCATGGGTCAGCAGGTGATCAAGTAATTCGTGGTATGCGCGCATGTCACGAAGGTATTTCGCGGGTTCCGCATTTCGGTGCTCCGTGGAAATAGGGTTGAAAAGAATCTCTCCCAAGGAAACGTGCGGAGTTGAACGCCTGGAGGTTGTCGGTTGAGCACAAGCTGTTGGTCAAGATGCTCACCTCTACACCCCGTACAACGGCATCAGCAAAAAGCTGCAGCCCTTCTTTCGTTGCGATGAGGCAGGGGTCGCCTTCCCATTCCACCGGCATTAATTTTCAGAAAGGCACACGACTCAGGGCCAGTAGACCCGCATCCTTATTGCTACATCATCAGAAACACGATGCTCCACCACTTCTGGATAGCGTAATTCACAATCCCCTTCGACATAATCTGGATTAATGGAAAATTGAAACTGATCTAGCACCTGTAAATTGAATAAATCGCTGACGATCATGGTTTAGCAATTTGATAGTGTAGGTTGATTCAATTCAATCGCATTCGTGTTAGTCCAGAATTTCAAGCCAGAATGGGATTTCTGAATGCGTCTTCAAGCGAGGCGTCGGCGCCACCACGCTTTACCTTCCATTCCCTCCAAGGGTGCGCCTAAGCGATAGGCAAAATTGATCACAACCAAATGCAGTATCAACGCGCTATGCAAAGGCAAAATATACCATGGCCAAGGGGCACCTTTCAAAAAAGGATTCTTCACCTTAGGCGCTTCCCACATGTACATGTAATTCGCAGTAATGTCTCCCGGATGATACGTGTTCAAATACCAGTTGAATGCACCGACTGCCGTCGAGAGCACTGCAACCGCCAAATACGTCCAAATCCAGGACCACTTAGGAAAGCGAAATCCATACGTTCGTGCCATGATGATGGGCATGACCACAATGGCGGTGTGGTTAAAGTAATAATGCGCCAAGATTGCAGGGGCATCTCCAATGGTCAACTGAGGAGTTAACACGGCATACAGTCCACCAATCGTACCCATAAAGGCTGAAAAAGTAAAGACGTTGGTATTCTTCCAAAAACAATTGAATGCAATCAACCAGCCGTTGATCGCACAAAAATGAAAGGGGAGGCTCCTCTGCAGTGAAAGCTCCACTGCAGGACTGAAGAGCCCATAAACGGTTGGCACCAAGTTCAGTATAATCAGCACCAACCCTGCAGTCCGCAATGCACCCTCTTTCTGGTCGCCTCGAAGTTTTGCGAATCCCTGTATCGCCACAAAACCGGCCAAGGCACTTCCAATTAAAAAGTACCAGTAGCGAGCTTCACTCGCTAAAATGACCATGTCATAAGCCTGCTGTGCCGATTCTAACTCATTCATTCATCAGCAAGTTAAGCGAATAAATTATTTCGGCGTGCCCTCATGAATAAGCGTATGCGTTGGGAAGGCAAAATTCAAGCCCGCAGAATTGAATCGGCGCAAAACTTCGATGTTCACGGCTCCGGGTGTCAGGCAGACATCGGCCTCTTTCACGACGTAGTAGATCGCACTAATATTGAGGGCGAAATCTCCAAAGCCACTGAACCAAATAATGGTGTCGTCCTTCGTGCCGACATGTTTCTCTACGATTTCACGCAAAATGGCAAGAGCTTCCTCGACTTGCTCGGGAGAGGTGTCATACGTCAATCCCAATTCCAATCGAATCTTGCGTGTCGGTTCAGCCGAGACATTTTCGACCACGCTGTCCGTGAACTTGTGGTTGGGAATGGTCACGAGCCGACCAGCCAGGGTGTTGATCCGGGTAGAACGAATCCCTATTTCAACCACGATTCCGTCTACGCCAGCAACTTGTACGCGGTCACCCACGACAAAGGGCTTATCCACAAAAACCGTGATCCCGCCAAAGATATTCGCCACAAAGTCCTTCGCAGCGAGGCCCAAAGCCAATCCACCAATTCCCACACCTGCCAGCAGCGCCGCGACATCATATCCGGCATTGTTCATGGCCATAATGATACCAAGTGCCCAAACCGTTGAGCGCGAAGTTTTGCGCAAAATGGGCGCCAATTGCGCAATCATGGTCGAATCCGATTTTTCTCCAGCATTCGTCAGCAGATTGCCGAACAGACTATCTACAAGACGAGCCGCCATCCACGTCACATCCAGCGCAACGGCAATGGAAAAAACATGCTCCATAAATTCGTCCGCTTCCGCTCCAAAGTGCAGGTGATCGTATCCAAACCAAAATCCGAAAAGCACCATCGCCAATGCCAGCGGTTGCTCCACCTTGTCCACAATCAGATCGTCTAATTGAGAAGCGGATTTAGCCGCCATCCGTCGCATGCGCTTGCTGATCCAGAAATAAATTAATTTGCCGAATACAATGCCCCCCAATGCCCAAGCCAAAGCAATTCCCCATTGACCGAGTGAGTTGCCTATAAAATCCTGTTCTAAAAATTCCATGGTGCTAAAATCGGCAGAATATCTTTGTGCCATGGCAAGTACTTCAAAAAACTCCGCATCCTTTGGTCCCGCCCTGCGCCTCGGCGTACTTGGCGGAGGACAACTGGGACGTATGATGATTCAATCCGCTGTGGATTTTGACGCCCGCGTCGAAGTCATGGATCCCAGCTTGGACGCTCCTTGCAGGTACTTGACACACCGATTTGTGCACGGTGACTTACAGGATGCCAATGCTGTTGAGGCATTTGGTAAAGGACTCGATTGCTTGACCATCGAAATTGAACACGTCAGCGTCGAAGGACTTCGCCGGTTAGAAAAACAAGGAGTTCGAGTGATTCCCAAGCCCGATCACCTGGCCATCATCCAGGACAAGGGCCTTCAAAAACAGTTTTTCGCCCAGCACGGTATTCCCACCTCACCGTTCCAATTGATTGATGATGCCCGGCAAGTAGGGGCCATGGGATTTCCCATTGTCCAAAAGATGAGGAAAGGAGGATACGACGGCAAGGGCGTGAAGGTGCTCAAAACAGCTGACGACTCCGCCCAAGCCTTTGAAGTGCCCAGTGTTCTCGAGGAAGCGGTAAGCATCAACAAGGAGTTGAGTGTGATTGTCGCGCGCAACAGTGCCGGCGACATCCAGTGCTTTCCCGTGGTCGAGGCTGTGTTTGATCCCGAAGCCAACTTGGTCGATTACCTCATCGCCCCGGCGAACATCTCATTGGAAGAAGCTCAAACAGCTGAGCGCATTGCCATCCAAGTTGCAGAATGCATGGCCTTTGAGGGACTGCTCGCGGTGGAGTTGTTCTTGGACAACGGCGGGCAGATTTTAGTCAATGAAGTTGCGCCGCGAACCCACAACAGTGGACACCATACCATAGAAGCCAACGTCACCTCGCAATTCGAGCAACATCTGCGCACCGTCCTCGATTTGCCCTTGGGCTCGACCGCTCCGGTGCACGCTGTAGGTGCCATGGTCAATGTAGTGGGCGGCGCAGACGCGCATGGAATTCCCGATTATTTCGGCATTGACGTCGCACTCACCACAGAAGGCGTTCACCCTCACTTGTACGGAAAGTCACGCGTGAAACCATTCCGTAAAATGGGGCACGTCACCATAACGGGTGAAACGCGCGAGGAAGTCCTCGACCGGATGATGAGAATTCGTGAACAATTGGCGGTGGAAGGAAAGCCTGCTCCAGGCGATTTATCGAAAGCAGCGGAGCATTAATTTTCCAAAACAAAGGGCGAGCTAACGATCACAATCCATGGCAACAAAGCATTCCATCATCGTATTTGCCGGCGGGTATTCGGGCGAAGCAGCCATCTCCCGCAAATCGGCACGCATGGTGATGAATCACATCGACTCCATTCGGTTCCAACCGACTTTGGTGCACATCAACGACGACGGCTGGTTTATCGAATCCGATGGACGTCAATCTCCCACCACTTTGGAGGCGCTTATGGCTGATCCCAAGGGGTACATCGGCGCATTTGTCATGGTGCACGGCACGCCCGGTGAGGACGGCAAACTTCAAGCACAACTCGCGGCAGTGGGATTTCCGCACACAACGGGAAGTGCGGAGGCCGTGGCTTTGACCTTTCACAAAGGCCAAACTTCGGAGCTGCTGCAGTCCCTGGGCATTCCCGTGGCACGGTCTCACCAAATTCCTGCTGGAAGCACGTGGAATGCAGCAACATTGATTGAATCAGTCGGGCTCCCCTGTTTTGTGAAGCCAAACGAAACCGGTTCGAGCATCGGCATTCACAAAGTCACGTCCATGGACCAATTGGACACCGCCATCCGAGATGCTCAAGCCATTGGTGGCAGCGGAGGGGTGATCGTCGAATCATTTTTGAGAGGCCGGGAATTTACGGCTGGCGTCATTCCAGCTGAGGATGGAACGCCCTTTGCCCTGCCCATTACCGAGATCCGAACCGACCGCGCCTTCTTTGATTACGCAGCAAAATATGAAGGCGAATCCGAAGAAATCACACCCGCCGACATTCCAGATAGCCTGCGCGATCGGCTTCAGCAGCTCGCCATCGACGTGTACAATGCCACCGAAATGAAAGGCCTCGCTCGAGTTGACATGATGTCAGAACTGGATGGGGACCCCCACGTAATCGAAATCAATGCCGTTCCGGGCTTTTCTGAAGCAAGCATCATCCCCAAGCAAGCCGATGCCCTTGGGCTTACAAAAACTGCGTTGATCTCCCGCATCATCGACCAGACCTTGCTCAGGTAGTCTCACAATCGCCTAGACATCAGCACTAGACATCAGCGCTGGACATCAAAAAGAAGGGTCGTCCCTTTGGACAACCCTCCCCTGTTGAATGAAAACAAGTAAACTGTTTTAGAGCAATGCTCCGAAACCTGGTACGTGGCCCTTCCTAAAAGGTTGCAGTTTTTTTAAAAAATCATCCGACCACCCGGTCGCCTTGATCTTGGACGAAGGCTTTCCAGCCGCTGTAGCCGGCTTGCATGCGAGGTGAGGCGAGCTGAAAATGATGGCACAACGCCACTGCCAACCCATCGGACGCGTCCATTTCTTTCGGCATATCCGCCATGGGAATGGACAACGTTCTCGCCACCATCGCCGCTACCTGTTCCTTGCTCGCACTTCCGCTACCGGTTACGGATTGCTTGACTTTACGGGGCGCATATTCCGAAACAGGAATATCCCGGGACAACGCAGCCGCCAATGCCACCCCTTGCGCTCGGCCCAGTTTCAACATGGATTGAACATTTTTTCCAAAAAACGGCGCCTCAACCGCCATATGATCTGGTGCATGCGCCTCAATTAATGCCGAGCATCGATCGTAGATGCGCTTCAATTTGACGGCGTGATCCTTGTATTTTGATAAATGCAAGGCACCCATTTCCACCAAAACCACTTTTTTGCCTTCGACTCGAATTACGCCATACCCCATGATGGTCGTTCCAGGGTCAATGCCCAAGATGATTTGCTCAGTTGACTTTTTAGTGGGGGTTGGCGGCATGGTCTGACGAAGGTACATTTGGAAATGCGTTTTCCCCCCATGCTCCAAAAGCTCGCCCGTTGGTTGGTGACCTCCGCGGCCCTTGCCTACGTGGTGTGGACATTGATGGAACACAAAATGTGGCAAGACGACGAAGTCTCCCAGGTGTTTTGGCACCCTCCCAACCCCCTATTGCTTTGGTTATTCATCCTGGGTATGCCCGTCAACTTGGGGTTGGAAACAGCCAAGTGGCACGCATTGACATCCGCCGATCGCAAGCCTTGGTCTCGCAGCATGCGCGAAGTCTTGACTGGAATGACCTTTGGCTTGGTCACACCCAACCGAACAGGCGATGCCGTTGCTCGGGTAGCCATGGTGCCGCCTTCGGAGCGGACTTCAGGCGCACGCGCTTGGGCTGTCGGAGCATGGGCGCAAGCAGGGTGGACCTGGACTTTTGGCGCAATCAGCTCGGCCGCAGTGCTGACGAATGCAGCAATGGGAAACGGGGAATGGGCACATGGCCACCGGCTTCCGGTTGCGGCCTGCGCAGCGGTGTGTGTGGCCTTGGTGGCTGCTGCGATCGCCTGGTGGCGCATACCGCACTGGGCTGCCAGCGGAGACGGCGGATGGTCGCGACGTTTTACCGATCGGTTCGAAGGATTGAAAACACCCTTGAGTGCTTCTCAAATGAACCGGCAAGTAATCTTCAGTGGTCTGCGGTTCCTGGTATTTACGGCACAATTCGCCTGTGCCCTTGGGGCATGGGGAATCGAGGTGGACGGCAGCATCTGGACCGCTATTGCTTTGGTATACCTCGGCAACATGCTGGTGCCAACCGCCGCTCTCGCTGAATTAGGCGTCCGCGAAGCGCTAATCGTCGCCTGGATCCAGCCCGAGCCTGATTGGACGGTCCCCCTTGTCACCGCAACGTTTGCCATTTGGCTGGTTAACCTCTGCATCCCAGCCCTTATCGGCGGCGGAATGCAATTGACTGTCCGACGCCATGCATGACTTCATTCTTCTGATCCTAGTCGGCACCGTCGCAGCGGCCTTGCTCTTTGACTATGCTGTATTCATTGCTCGGTGTATTCGGCGAAGTCGCCAAACCACAACTGATTCACGTTCCACGGACCTGGGCTCAGCAACTGAGCTGACCGTGTTGATTCCCTGCAGAAACGAAGCAGATCACCTCGGAGCGGTGCTGGAAGATTTGCGCCATCAATCCATTCGGGTGCACCCCATTGTGATCGACGATCACAGCACCGATGGATCTCGGGACATTGCCGAATCATTCGGAGTGCAAGTCATCGATTCCGTCGGAATGGGCAAAAAAGCCGCCCTCGCGACCGGATACCAAACCGTGGATACGCCATGGATGGCCACCATCGATGCCGATGTGCGGGTGCAACCCCATTGGGCCGCATGCATGTTGCAGTGCGCTCAGCAGGGAGAGACGGCGGCGGCATTGGGCGGCGTCGTCCTAGCGGCGCAACCTCATTCAGCCTGGGAGCGATTTCAAGCGCTGGAATTCGGCAGCATGATGGTCTGGATTTCAGGCGGCGTGGCCACCGGTAATCTAGCGATGGGGAGCGGAGCCAACAGCGTGTATGCCACCGCCGATTATCCGGTGAACGATTTACACCCCGTGCAGGCCTCAGGAGACGACGCTTTTGCCTTGCATTCTCTTCGAAAATCTGGAAAAATTATTCGTTGGTGCGGGGACCCGGAGGCATGCGTGCACACCTTTCCCATGAAATCGTGGAGCGCCCTCTGGCAACAACGAGGACGCTGGGCATCCAAAACAGGAGAACAGGACCTCGAGACCAAGCGAACAGCTGTTCGCGTGGGGGTGCTCCATGCATTTGGAGCACTGGTCCTCGGCCTAGCCATCGGCATGCAATCGCCTTCTTGGATCACGGTGGCACTGGCTTTTTGGGCGGGCAAAGGAGCATTGGATGGCTGGATGATTCATCGGGCAAGCCAACAATTTGGACTGAACCTGCGCCGAACGGACACGCTTACATTCCCACTGCGATACTCCCTGCTCGTGTGGGGAGCATGGTGGCAACTTCTCGTGGGCCGTGTTCAATGGAAAGGGAGGTCTGTTTAAATTTCGTTCTGAAACAGCCCTCGAATCTTCGGATACTTGCCTCTTATGTCCTCCGCTTCACCTTCATCACTCAATCGGTATATGCGCCACACGCCTGCGCTGGTGAGCACCGGATGGATTGCCGTGTTGATTCTCATTGCGCTAGCTGGTCCGAGCATTCGGCCTGATGCAAGTCCGAACGCCAATGCACAAAACTTAGAACGTTCCTTGTTGGAACCCGGCGCCACCTGGGAAGCCAGTGATGGGTCAGCCCAAACCTTTTGGTTGGGCACAGATCGATACGGCCGGGACGTGCTCAGTCGACTCATGGCCGGAGCTGCAATAAGCTTGGGTGTGGGGTTCACTGCCGTATTCATTTCTTTGCTGATTGGCATATTACTCGGAGCATGGGCAGGATACCGTGGAGGGTGGGTGGACGCCGTCATCAGTTGGTGGATTCAAGTGGTGTGGACGTTGCCGACTTTGTTGATGGTTCTCGCCATCACCATGGCGTTTGGGAAGGGCTTGTGGCAAGTTTTTTTGGCCATCGGACTCACGATGTGGGTGGATGTCGCCCGCGTGGTCCGAGGTCAATTCATTTCCTTGAGGGAAATGGAGTTTATTCAGGCGGCCAAAGCGCTGGGGTATTCCGATTTACGCATCATGCTCCGGCACATGCTGCCCAACGCTTCGGGTCCCATAACCGTGATTGCCGCAGCCAATTTTGCCGCAGCCATTTTGATTGAGTCCGGCTTGAGCTTCCTCGGGTATGGTGCTCAAATACCCATCCCCAGCTGGGGCAACATCATCCAAGAACATTACCACCTGATCACAGGATCTCACGCGTGGCTGGCCATTGCTCCTGGGGCACTTATTGTCAGCGTTGTTCTGGCGTTTACCTTCATCGGCGATGGTCTCCGCGAATCCGCTGAACCCTGAATAATTCATGATTATCTTTCGGGCATGAGTGAGATCCAACGGGAATTAGAAACAAAAGTTTACGTTGCAGGGCATCGAGGAATGGTCGGATCTGCAATTGTTCGAAAACTGCAAAATGAGGGTTTTAAGAACATCTTGACGCGCACCAGGTCGGAATTGGATCTCACCAATCAGCAGGCCGTATTTGACTTTTTCAAAGAAGAAAAACCCCAACACGTTTACCTCGCGGCAGCCAAGGTGGGCGGCATTCATGCCAACAACGTCTACCGCGCGCAGTTCCTTTACGAGAACCTGATGATTGAGGCCAATATCATCCATGCCGCTTGGCTTCATGGGGTCGAGAAGCTGCTGTTTCTCGGCTCATCATGCATTTACCCGAAGATGGCCGAACAACCGCTGGTTGAAGAGGCTCTGCTCACAGGCCCGCTCGAACCAACCAACGAACCCTACGCCATCGCCAAGATCGCTGGCATCAAACTTTGTGAAACCTACCGGCATCAATACGGAGCCAATTTCATCAGTGCCATGCCAACGAACCTCTATGGTCCGGGGGATAATTACGACTTAGAAACCAGCCACGTGCTGCCTGCGCTCCTCCGCAAGATTCATACGGCCAAGGTCAATGGAGAGGACGAAGTTCACCTGTGGGGCACCGGGTCGCCGCAACGCGAGTTTTTGCACGTAGACGACCTCGCCATTGCTTGCGTGCATTTAATGGATACGTACGATGGTGAAGACTGGGTTAATGTTGGCACCGGCGTGGACCTGAGCATTCGGGCGCTTGCTGAGATGATTTGCGAGGTGGTCGGCTATACTGGGCGTCTGGCGTGGGATACCTCCAAACCCGACGGCACCCCACGAAAACTCATGGATGTCAGCCGCATCAATGCACTCGGCTGGAAGGCCCAAATCGAACTTCGCGACGGCATAGAACGCGTGTATTCCGAAGTCAAAGACACCTTCTGAATGAGGGCGCTTACCCTCGGCATGGCAATGGCTTGGCTTGGCATCATGGGCACTCCCTGTGCCCGGGGCCAGATCACACCAGCGCTCCACCATGTCGATAGCACGGGACACGCACCGGCCATTCGGGTAGAAGTGACCCCGCGGTCTCAAGCTTCAACCTGGTGGCAGCGCACGATGCGCCAGCATTTACTCGATTTTTCAGATCGCGATAACAAAAACGAGCGCGGAAGCGATGGCTCAAGCAACCTCATCGTTGTCGATCCGGTCGTTGAATCGTTTGTCGGCACAATGCAATCCAGTGCGGAGGGATCCCAGCCGGAAGCCATCTGGGATAACATTCGTGGAGCTCGTTTCCAGGCCGTCGTCGACAGCCGCTGGCACATCGGCGGTGAATTATTGGAACGTCAAGGTGTTGCGGAACCGTTGTTAGGCCTGTGGGCCGTCGGGAATCAAATTCCAGGATGGGGCCGATCCAAATTGGGCAAGGACAATGGCTTCAATACCGCAGAGCAGGCCTACTTTGATGTCTCCCAGACGCGCGGATGGGTCGGTTGGGAAAAAGAGAAGTGGTCCTTTGATGCTGGCATTGATGCCCTCCATATTGGTGCCGGACGTTCAAGCGCTTTCTTGTCGCAATGGGCCGTGCCCGCTCCTTACGCTCGAGCTTCTTATTCCAATGAAACCCACAGAACCACCGTTTGGTCCACGCGCTGGATGTCGACCCGCCGCGGGCCGCTTGGAGAAACCGCTGAATCCCTTTTGGAACGAACACGCGCAGTTTTTGCAACCCATCAATGGTTCGCTGGCGAACGGCTCATTCTGCAATGGGTGGGAAGTCACGCATGGGAAACCACATCGCAGACGGCACCAGAAGGCTGGGAATCGCTTGGCCTTCCTCCAGGCAACACGTACCGTCCAAACCGAACCATCATGGGACTTGAAGTTCAGTATCACCGGCGCATCAACTCGGAAAGTAAGCTGACTTTTTATGCGCAACAATCGTGGGATGTGGGGGTTGAAAAAAGAAAGTCGGCTGGCCCATCCTACCAAGCTGTGTTGCCGTTTACTTCGGTCATCGGCGCCACCGGAGTCTGGAAGACGTGGACAGCCCGTTTGGAATATACCCACCAATCTGATGCACACTGCCGAGATTGCTGGGATTACCAGACTTTGCAAGCAGGTGGTCCAAATCCAAATGGACCCATGCGCGCTGAAATCATGAATGGCGGAGTATCGCTCAACAGCTTGTGGAAGGAATCATTCCGGCTGCGGGCCAGAGGCGTCGTTCACGGTCCATGGCATGCAAGTGGCTTCATGGAAATGAACAACCAGGCAAATCACTGGCTTATCCAGGTGCACCATCAGCTGCATAGCATATGGCCCTTGTCCATCACCGGCGCGGTGGGAAAGGTTGTGCTTACAGAGCCTCTGGGCATAGGCGAAATCCAAGCGTATTCGGTGCTTCAGTTGGGGCTGACAGCTGGAATTTTGGAGTGGAAGTAACCCAATTGGTTCTCGTCACGTATCAACTTGTACACATTAATCGAGTTACATGTTGTTGGCATTGAATGTTGTTTGTAAGAGGTTTTTTATTAATTTAGACCCTCAATGATGTTATTGGTCGTCATATCTTCGTTTTTAATCGTTCTTTTTGGAATGCCAACCCTTATCAAGGTTGCCAAAATGAAGCACTTGGTAGACGAACCTGAAGATCCACGAAAAATTCATCACCGCAGCGTACCCACGGTCGGCGGAATCATGATTTTTATCGCGCTCTTCTTCAATGTATACTTCTGGATGGCGTTAGGTGAAACTCCGCCGACAGGAACATTTCAATCGGGTTCCATTCTCGCCGCGTGCTGCGTGCTCATTTTCTTCATGGGATTGAAAGATGATATCATCGGCATGTCAGCGGCGAAGAAACTTTTAGTCCACTTGGTGGTCGGCTTTCTTCTCGTTACCATAGGGGGGTTCCGTATTCATTCGTTCGGAGGGCTTTTTGGCGTTGAGGCGCTGCCTGAGGCGCTTTCCATGGTATTCTCGCTCTTTGTTTACATTGTAGTAGTCAATGCAATGAACCTGATCGATGGCATTGATGGGTTGGTTGGTGGGTACTCCGTCATCGCCATGTCTGCCTTTGGATTATGGTTGATGAGCACAGGGCAACCGACCAACGCACTCGTAGCCTTTACCATCGCTGGTTCCATGGCTGGGTTTCTGGTGTTTAATTTTGCTCCAGCCCGTATTTTCCTTGGAGATTGTGGATCATTGCTCTTAGGATTGGTCGCTTATACCATGGCAACCCAAGTCATCAATACGCCTCAAGATGCCATTCCCGAATCCTGGGGACAGCTCTCCAAGCCCATTCTGGCAATGAGCATTTTGGCCTATCCTCTCATAGACACCTTGCGTGTTTTCTTCCTGCGTGCGGCTCGTGGAATATCACCCTTCAATCCCGACAGGAACCACTTGCATCATCGGCTCATGGTGCGGCACCGCAGCCATGCCCGAACAGCCGTCTCAGTGTACACGTTTACAGTTGTTATTATCGGTATCGCTTGGGCAAAACCGTACCTCTATCCAACGCTTGGTGAGGAAGGCATGTTCTTTGGACTTTTCATTTTGTCATTCATCTGGTTCTTGCCGATACTTCGTACCACACGAGGCCAGCACAAATTGTCCGAACAACGGGACCGCTTGCTCAAAGAAGCTCAGAATGATCAAAAGAAAGCCGAAGCCCAATCAGCTGTCGCTTAATCGTACCTTGCCGACATGATTCGGCTTGGTTCCATCATTGGTTTCCTTTTCCTTGCAGTCCTCTCCATAGGCTACTCTCATGGCCAAGAACCGCTCACATCCGAATGGATGATCGGAGCCCAGCACCCTGAATCTCCGAGCATCTGGCCTCGTCCCCTGGTCTGCGACACGGCTCAATCCCTGGAGATATCGGGATACGGTGCATTGCAGTACAGCCCTGGAGCGAAGTTACGCGGCGCTTGGTTGAGCGTGCCTTCGGCAGGCGGGGTTGGATGGCAATTGGGAATGACATGGGCCTGGAATTCGGGCCGTTGGAGTAGCTCCGGCATGCTGGAACATTGGCGCGTCGCTGGGGTGCATGAGGACGATTGGAATGAAGCCTGGCAATGGGGCACATGGGACGGAATGGGGTGGGCGTGGAACCCCAATCAAACAGACAATGCAACGCTGCGCGCTGTTGGTTCCATACAATACCAAGTTAGCCCTTCTGTAACGCTTGAAGCAGGCAACCACCGACATCACTGGGGGAACGGATGGCGATCGCTGTGGCTGGATCGCCAGGCAGCCCCGCTTCCCGCTGCGCGAATCCACGTTCAAACTGAACGCATTGAATACACCCATCTCATCGCCCGAACACTTCATCGGAGTGTCGGAAGTCCGCCGGATTTTCCAGGATCCGGGCAGTTCAGTCCGGGAACCTACGTCAATAAACGGAGCAGTTGGCTAGCAGCCCATGCCATTGACGCGCGCATTGCACCCGGTTGGAAGGGCAGCCTATTCGGTGGAGTCACCTGGCTCGCAAACGACTCGGGTTACACCCATCGATTTGAAGCGGCCTACGCCATTCCGGTCATCGCCTTTCGTCCAGCCGAATACGCACTTGGATCAGCCGACAATGCCCTCGTCGGCGCGGCGTTGACCTATACGCCGGTTTGGGCCGATAAAACACTCCGGTTCTACGGTCAAGTCATGTTGGACGAACTGGTCGTCAGTGAAGTTTTCAATCCCGATCAATGGTGGGCCAATAAGTGGGGAGTGCTCGGTTCCGCAGCTTGGCGCAGTTCTGACAAAACATGGGGCTTTGTGCTTGAGGCCTGTGCTGTTCGGCCGTACACGTACGCTCATGCCGCAACGGCGCAGTCGTGGACCCATAATCGCCAACCCCTCGCCCATCCTGCTGGCAGCAATTTCGCCGAAGGACGTGCGCATGCGCAGTGGAAGCGTGAGCGGTGGTCGGCCCATGCAGGTCTGGTGCTTCGTCGACAAGCGGTGGATGAACGTGTCGCACTGGATAAGGTTCCGAGTTTCAGCATTGGGGCCGATCCGATGCTCTCCTATATCACGCGCCCAGCAGATTATGGCATAGACCTTATTTGGGATGGCGAAGGGTTGGCCGGTGAAACCGACGTGATTGACCAACGCCTGGTATGGGCCGACGTCGGGTACGAAATTCGACGGATTGAAGGACAGCAACTTTTTTTGCGCGTCATGCAAAACCGTTCAATCGGCGAACGCATTCAATCCAACTGGTGGCGACTGGAAATGGGAATCCGGCTAAATCGCGTCCTTGAAGAGCGGAATTGGTGATGTGATATCCCGCGCTGGGGCGTAATTTTGCGCTCCAATCCCTAGCAAAGCATGAAGGACATCGCGGCATTATTCAAAGTACGGTTGGGGTTTTTTGTGGTCATGTCCGCAATTTTGGGCTGGTTTATGGCCGTCGATTCGCTCGACCTCAAGAGCTTCTTGTTGCTTTTGGTGGGAGGGTATTTGCTCACCGGAGCTTCGAATGGATTGAACCAAATCATTGAAAAACGTGTGGATGGCCTGATGGACCGAACAGCGGGGAGGCCTCTGCCTACCGGCCGCATGCAAACATGGCAAGCCTGGGTTTACAGCCTGACAGCAGCCGCCATCGGCTTGGCAAGTTTGTTTGCGCTCAATCCCTTGAGCGGATGGCTGGGTGTTGCTGCCCTGGTGAGCTACGCTTTTATCTACACTCCACTGAAAAGCAAAACAACGCTGAGCGTGTTTGTAGGTGCTTTTCCCGGAGCGCTTGCGCCCATGATCGGCTATGTTGCCGCGACCGGAGATTTTGGAATTGAACCTGGCACCTTATTCGCTGTTCAATTCATGTGGCAGTTCCCTCACTTTTGGGCCATCGCTTGGCTCGCACACGACGATTACCAAAAAGTCGGCTACAATATGCTGCCGTTTCGGGAGGGACGCACGAAAGAAAGTGCTTGGCAAATCCTCATGTACACAGCTTTTTGCATTCCTGCCTCCTTGTTGCCTTGGGCCCTGCCCACAGGCTCTCCGATGGTCGGAAACTTCGCACTCGTCGTTGCCGTAACCTGCGGAGTTTTATTCTTGATTCCCGCATGGAAATTGCACCGAACCCTCGACAGCAAGTACGCGCGGCAATTGATGTTCATGTCGTTTGCCTACCTGCCCATTGTCCAAATCTCGTACGTACTCGATAAAATTTAATTGGAGCATGTCTGAAGCTAACCCCACCACTAAGAGCGACGTATTCGAAGGCCACGATCCGGCAGTTCGTGAGCGCACGAAGAAGATGTTGATGTACTTCATCGTTTTTGCTGTCGTGATGCTATTTGCAGGATTCACCAGCGCCTACATCGTTTCAAACATGGGCCAATATTGGGTTCATGCCTTCGCAAATTCGGCCTTTTGGGCATCCAATGCGCTGCTCGTTCTATCCTCCATCGCGCTTTGGTTGAGCGTGCGCTGGATGCGTCAAAATGAAAAAACCAAGACGCTCGCTGCACTCGGGCTCACGCTTGCATTGGGCATTGGGTTCACTGTAAGCCAGGCAGAAGGATGGAAATCGCTTTCTGATTTGGGAATGGGGTGGACCGTGAGCGAGCATGAATCCGGGATGAATGCTTACCGGTGGAATAACATCGAGGCCATCATGGAGAGCGGGGCCGTTTATGGAACCGATTACGAAGTTTACCGCAACGGGGTGCCCGTGATTTATAGCGCCGAACGCAAGGAGTTCTACGCGGCGAACGATGAATTGATGGTCCGACCGATCACGCAAGATGTCGCGCGGACCTCCAATTCAGGGGGAGGATACCTCTGGGCGCTCATCGCCGTTCACATTTTGCACCTGACATTTGGTTTTGTCTACCTTGTTATCAATGGGATTCGTGTGGCGATGGGAACCATCCATGCTGGCGATGTTGTGCGGCTCCAATCCTTGAGCATTTACTGGCATTTCATGGGTGCACTGTGGCTTTATCTCTTTGCGTTTTTGTTCTTCATGAATTGAAAACCAGGCACTCCGTGAACCGTTTGCCCATTTGATTGTTTCTCCGAGGCAAAAAATGTGGTTTCATTGGTCTTCATTGCATAAATTTGCGGCCAAATTGTAGCCATGGGCGGAGAAGCATCAAAAGCCATTTCGAAAGAAGAATTATGGGGAGGAGGACAATCTCCTTTTAGTGTTAGCTATGGGAAGATGATGATGTGGTACTTCCTCGTTTCGGACGCTTTGACGTTCGGAGGATTATTGACCGCCTACGGATTCGTTCGGGCTAGCAGCGAGGACGCTTGGCCCATCGGTGAGCAAGTATTCCGAGCGCTCCCGGGTCTCGATGGGCAGTATCCCTTGATTTATGTGGCCCTCATGACGTTCATTCTCATCGTCTCATCCGTCACCATGGTATTGGCCGTGGAGGCTGGTCACCGCAATGATAAGTCGGGTGTCGTGCGCTGGATGGCGCTGACCATCATCGGAGGGATTTTCTTTTTGGGATCTCAAGCCTGGGAGTGGTCGCACTTCATCCACGGCAGTGGTGGCTCGTTCATTTTGGCAGAAAATGTATCGGTGACCTCGGACGACGGTCAGGTCTTCGATCTTACGAAGGGAGATGCCGTTTACATGGACCATCACTTTGGCCATCTAGCCGAGCCTTGGTTGGAGGGAGCGCCAAACGTGTCCTTGGTCGACAGCGATCACGGCGTGAAGCTGGTGGAAATTGGTGAGCATTCACATGAGGCTGAATTGCACGCCCTCACGCTGAATAAGTACGTTGAAAACGAATCCCATGTGAGTGGAGATCAGGCCATGAAACTGTGGAATGCGCGCTCAGCTTCGTTTGCCTTTGGAGCCAACATGCACGATAACGAATATGGGATTCAGCAGGCTTATGCCAATTTCTTTTTCTTCATTACCGGGTTTCACGGGTTTCACGTCTTTTCAGGCGTAGTCATCAATATCATTATTTTCATCATGGCAATTCAAGGTGTCTTCGAACGTCGAAAGCACTATGAAATGGTGGAAAAAGTAGGCCTCTATTGGCACTTTGTAGATTTGGTTTGGGTCTTTGTATTCACCTTTTTCTACTTGGTCTAACCCGCTGGTTTAATCACAGGAACTCCCTACCATGGAACGAGACGATCTCATTGTTAACGATAGCTACTCCCTCAATGCGCATCACAGCGAGGAAGAAGGGGTGAAAATCCGAAAGAACATTTGGAAGGTAACTTTGATTCTGACCATCTTGACTACGGTCGAAGTGTTCATGGGAGTCTATTTTAAGCGCTCTGAAACCTTCACATGGTCCATGATCAAATGGACGTTTATTGTCCTCACACTCGTGAAAGCTGCGTACATCGTTTTGGTCTTCATGCACTTGGGGGATGAACGCAGCAACTTGAAGAAGGTGGTACTAGCTCCTTACATGCTGTTCATTGGATACCTTCTGTTCATTGCCATCTCCGAAGGATTTGGACACCTCATGTCCTTCAGCACCTTCCACTAATTCAACTGCATCCCTTGCGCATGCGGGATGAACTTCGCGTCCGCTCAGCGGTTTAACTCTCGTGAAACCTTCGCTCGCCACCACTCTGAAAAAATATTCAATCCTTTTAGGGATCATGCTTGCCTTGCCCCTTATAGGCTTGATGATACTCGGGGTAGATGGCGAACATCACTTCAATACGTTGCCTTATTTCACCACAGCAGGTGCAACGGAAAGCCTCGAGGACGGGGCACAACGTGTGAAGCCTTTTACATTGACCAATCAAAACGGGGAGTCTTTTACGTCTTCATCCCTCGATGGTCAAGTTTGGCTCGCAGCCTTCTTCTCAACGAATTCTCCGCATGTGGCGCAAATGACGAAACAACTGCTGTGGCCAAATTTTCGGTACCGCGATGAAAGTGACATCACGACGGTGTGTTTCACTCTCGACGCCGAACACGACACGCCAGAGGTGCTCGCGAGCTATGTCGAACGCAATACCCGTTACAACGGTTTTGAGGGGAAGTGGCAGTTTTTGACAGGAAATCAATCTCAAATCGACGATGTCATTGCTTCTTCGTTCATGATCGAGCGGGATACGATTGAGCCGAATAACATCGCCACGTTGTGGCTCGTCGACGATAAAGGATACCTGCGCGGGGTGTACCATGCTGCTTCCGAAGATGCAATCAAGGATGCTGTAGAAGATATTGCGTTGCTGCAAAAAGAAATGGACGAAGCGAGGTATGAAAAACGGAAGCTCCGCGAAGCCATGGCAGAATTGCCCTCTTTGCCGGTCCTTGGACCCCAAGGACACACGGTGCCGCCCTTTGCTTTACTCGACGAAGACAGCCTGGAGTTTTCACACCGGAATTGCGAAGGGCAAGTGCGAATCGTCGATTTCTTTTTTACGCGGTGCCCCACCATTTGCCCCATTATGTCGAGCCAAATGGCCCGTTTACAAACCGGCATTGAACAACGCGGCATGAAGGACGCCATCCGCTTACTCAGCCATTCCGTCGATCCAGAACACGACCGTCCAGAGCAGCTATCCGAGTATGGAAAGCGTTTGGGCCAGGATCCCCGGATTTGGAAATTTTTGACCGGCGAAAAAGACGATCTGTTCGATCTGGCTCGCAACGGCTATTTCCTGACTGCGATCGAAAGTGACACGGCGGCAGGAGGTATTTTCCACAGCGACGTCTTCTCCCTCATTGATCAATCGGGCCGCATCCGCGGGTATTATGATGGAACGGATACGAAGGAGGTCGACCAACTTTTGAACGATGCCCAGCAGCTTTGGGCCACCAACGAATGAAACATGATGAACAACGAACGTAACGTAAAGCGATTCATTTGGACCATGGCGGTTGTAATTCCCGTTGCCGTTGCCTTGCTGTTCCTCATTCCGCCCGTAGACAGCCTATCGGAGGAGACTCGGGCCTCGCTTTACCTGCTCCCCAAGCTGAACGCTATTTTCAATGGCACGGCATTCTGCTGTCTGATCGCTGCTTTCGTCGCAATCAAAAATAAAAACATCCGGGTGCATCGTGCCTTTACGACTTCAGCGCTGGCGTTGAGCGTTCTGTTTTTGCTCAGCTACGTTGCGTTTCACTTGACCACAGAATCCACAAAGTTTGGAGGGGAAGGTTGGATACGATCGGTTTACTTTTTTATTCTCATTTCGCACATTCTGCTTTCTACGGGGATCATTCCGTTGGTGCTCTTTACGTACGTGCGAGGGTTGGGTATGCAAGTGGAGAAACATCGAAAGATAGCCCGGGTTACTTGGCCCATCTGGCTTTACGTCACCGCCACGGGTGTCATCGTATATTGGATGATTTCGCCATATTACCAGCACTAAAGGATCATTGAACTTCCATGCACACCAGAAGAATTTTTTCCATCCTCTTGCTATTTGGCCTCCTGCTCTTGGTGCAGGACGCTTTGGGGCAATGTGTAATGTGCAGAGCCGTGGCGGAGGACAGTGCGGAAGACGGGGGCCTGGGCGCGGGGTTGAACCGCGGAATTTTGTATCTCATGGCGGTCCCTTATATTTTGTTATCAGCGTTTTTTTTCGTAATTTATAGGAAGCGAAACACCGCCCCCTAACCGAAGAAATTGATGCTGCGCGATACCTCCCGAATACGAACCATCCTGTTGATCGCGCTTGGCTTTTGCACAACCTGGGAAGCCCACGGTCAATTTGTCGTCGAACGCAGCCCCTGGTTAGACGGTGCAGGAATCACCGAAGACCCCGTCGAACAAACATGGCGGGTAACCGATCGCTCCACTAACGCACCATTGAACACTCAGTTCTCCGTAGAAGGCATCAATCCTCGAAAGCCGGTCACCTTGAATGTCAACGAGGACACCCTGCTCAAGCTTGAGCCTTATCGACGCTACAGTCGACTGTGTGTTGAACCCAATTACATGCTTTTCGCAGATTATTTATTTGCTGATCCGAATGTGGCGCACGACACCGTCCGCTTGCAGCCGCTGCAAATCGGATTGGAAACCTCCCTTCCTGCAATTGAATTTATGCCCGGAACCCAGGAATTATACTACACCTCCGTGCCCGCGTTGGAGGCATTGCTTGAATTCATCGATGTGAATCCCACCTTGGCTCTCGCCATCATTGGATGCGAAGACACAGACGAAAAGACGAGGAATCAAGATCGATTCAGCCGAGATCGCGCACGGGCGGTTTTTGAATACCTCGTCAGTTCTGGCGTTGCATCCGACCGCCTCACCATCGAAGGGCGTGGGTCCAAATCGCCGGCATTTCCCGAGCCAAAAACCCCGGAGGAAGCGGAATTCAACCGAAGAATTTCCGTTCGAGTTACCAATTACTGATAAATCGTTCAGGAACAGGTGCATTGCGTTAATTTTGTGCATGCCTGAATCGACCGTCATTCTTCGTCCCCGCTTGTTATTTCTGCTCGCTTGCTCCCTTATGAGCTTAGGAGAAATGGGAACTGCTTGCGCTCAGCAACAAGCTTGGAGCCTGCAACGCTGCCTGGACCATGCCTTCCAACACAACCTCCAAATCAAACTGAGTGAGCTGGGGGAAACCAGTGCCGCCATCGGCACCCAATCCGCCCGGGGCGCCTTCCTTCCGAACCTCAACGGGAACATGTCGCATGGATACAACTTCGGTCGGACCATTGACCCCTTCACGAATCAATTCGTGGAATCATCGGCGATTCGGTCGAATAGCTTCGGCCTCTCCACAGGAATCGTCCTCTTCAATGGCTTCCAAAATCACCTCAACTTGAGGCGTGCATTACTCGCCGAACAGTCCGCTGCTGCAGCCAAAGAAATCGCAGAAAACAACGTCGTTCTGACCATTGCAGGTGCGTTCTTGAACGTCCTGTTCCAAGAGGAATTTGTCCGGGTGGCGGAATACAATCGTCAGGCGACCGCCCGCCAAGTCGACCGAATGCGCAGCATGGTGTCCGCAGGAGCTGCTGCAGAATTTGATTTGTATGATGTAGAAGCTCAATTGGCCTCCGACGAAGCCAACATCGTCTCCACCACGAATGCGCTTGGCCTCGCTAAACTAAACTTGGTTCAATTGCTTCAGCTGTCAGCTGCAGAGGCGGAAGATTTCCAATTGATTCGTCCTTCTGATGAAGATTTGGAGCGGACCAATCTGCCTGCCTCCCCCGCTGCCGCGGTCGCATACGCCATGGGCTCGTTCCCTGAAATCCGCCAAGCGGAATTGCAAGTCGAAGATGCTCATATTGGATTGAACGTCGCCAAAACGGGTCGCTATCCTCGCTTGTTTGCAAGCTACAACATCGGAACTGGGTATTCTGGAGCGTCCCGTACCATAGACGGTGCACCCACGGTGGAAGAATTCGTGCTCGGCTCACTTGTCGTGGACGATTCAACGGCGTACGATCTAGTTGCACAGCAAGAAGTCTTCAATTTTATCACTACCCCTTTCTCCGAACAGCTCAATCGCAATTTTAATCAGAGTGTGTTCTTCTCAATGAGCGTTCCCTTGTTCAACAACTTCAGCGTGAAGTCTTCCATAGAACAAGCAGAAGTCAATGCTTTGAGCGCACAATATCAACTGGAGCAGACCCGACAAACGCTCACCACGAGCATTGAATCAGCCTGGGCAGATGCCCGAGCAGCCTCGCAAAATGCTGTTGCCCAGGAATCCGCCTTGACCGCTGCCGAAAGGGCCTTTCTGAACACAGAAAAACGGTATGAGGCGGGTGCTTCCACTGCAATTGATTTTGCAGACGCACGTACGTTGTTTGACAATGCCCGTGTCAATGCGCTTCGAGCCAAGTATGATTTGGCTTTCAAAAGCCGAATCCTGGACTTTTACATGGGCAAAGCCATTTCATTCCGTTAACCAACCACCATGAAATTGACGAAGAAATTTTGGATCATCTGCGGCCTTGTCCTCGTGGCACTCTTAATCGCGGCCAAGTGGTTCGGTGGGAAAGAGTCTGCTGAACTCATTCAAGCGGAGAAGGTTGAAGTGCGAACCATCATCGAACGCGTCTCTGCTTCCGGCAAGATTCAACCCGAAATTGAAGTCAACATTACAGCCGAAGTCAGTGGACAAATCATTCGCCTGCCTGTAAAAGAAGGCGATCGTGTGCAGAAAGGCGATTTACTCGTTCAAATCAATCCCGACCTGTACGATGCGGCATTGAATCGCGCCCAAGCTGCGGCCAACAGTGCCCGCTCCAACCTCGCTTCTGCAAAAGCACAATATGCGCAGGCTGACGCGCAATTTTTTGCCGCTCAAAAAAGCTGGGAACGTACCCAGCAACTTTTCAAGGACCGCATTCTCTCTCAGGCGGACTACGATGCTGCGGAATCCAGCTTTCGAAGCGCAGAAGCAACGCTCACAGCTGCTGGTGAGACGATACGCAGCGCGGAATTTGCCATTTCCAGCGCGGAAGCTTCGGTTCAGGAAGCACGAGACAACCTGAGTCGTACCACCCTTACAGCTCCTCAATCAGGAACGGTGACCGCACTGGTCAAAGAAAGCGGCGAGAGTGTTCAAGGCAATGGATTCACCGCCGGAGAAGTCGTCATGAAGGTCTCCGATTTGTCCATCATGGAAGTTGATGTGGAAGTCAATGAAAGTGATATTGTTCGGGTGGGTATGGGAGATGCCGCCGAAGTGGAAGTTGATGCCTACCTCGACCAAACATTTGAAGGCGCCGTGACCGAAATTGGAAATACCGCTTTGAACGCAGGGCTCAACGGATTTGCCATGGATCAAGTAACCAATTTTTCGGTGAAGGTCCGGTTGGCACCGGAGAGTTACGCCTCTTTGCTCGAGGAGGAGGGCACTTTATCTCCGTTTCGGCCGGGCATGAGCGCCAAGGTGGATATCCTCACCCGGGAAGCTGCGGGAGCTCTATCCATCCCCATTCAATCTGTCACCACCCGGGAAGCCGAGGATGGGACAGACGAGGAGACTGAATTGGGCGTTTTCCTTGTTTCCGAAGGAGACATCGCAGAGTGGCGCGTCGTCACAACCGGCATTCAAGACAACCGGTACATTGAAATATTGACTGGTCTAACGGAAGGTGATCAAGTCATTACGGGGCCTTACCAAAGCGTTTCACGCACCCTCGTCAACGGTGACGCGGTGGAAATCAAGGTCCCGGAAGAAGAGGATAAAAACGAATCAGCGAACGAATGACCCCGCTCATCCTCGGCATCGAAACATCGACCCTTTCCTGCTCAGTAGCTTTATTTGAAGGCACTGAACTGCTCCATTCGGCGCAAGCCCTCCATGAAAAGTACGTCCATGCCTCTGAGCTCTTGCCGATGATTGATCTCGCTTTCCAAAAAACGAAGCGAAACCTCAACGAGTTGGATGCCGTCGCAGTGTGTGCCGGGCCAGGGAGCTATACGGGACTTCGAATCGGCGTCTCCACTGCGAAAGGAATTTGCCATGCCCGTAACATTCCCCTCATTGCCATCAACAGCCTCGAAATCCAAGCCTATGGCTGCCCTCTCGAGGTGTCTTCGGTGGTCGCCATCATGGACGCCAGACGTGACGAGGTGTATACGCAGTCCTTCAAACGGGCAGGTGAAACGTGGATGCCCTTGGATGAGATTCGAGCGGTCATTTTGGACGACAAACAACCATTGGACGTCTTTTTTCCGGAGGTTTCTGCTGAGAAGGCCTGCATCATCGGCGATGCCGCTGAGAAATCTGAGCGCCTCCTTGCGGATCGGGCAGACCACTGGACGTTTGTCTCCGATCACCCTCGAGCAAAGTGCATGATGCAGCCTGCGCTGGAAGCTTTTGAAGCGCAGCGGTTTGAAGATGTCGCTTATTTCACTCCCCGCTATCTGAAAGAGTTCGTTGCCGGCCCCCCAAAAGATCCGCTCGGGCTGCGTAAATCCCAAATAGCATGAAACGACCTACTGGATTTCGAGGGTTCACGCTGGTGTTGCTCGCTGCGCTCTTGACGCAGTCGAGATGCAACGACCCAGAACAGTTCATCCCATATGTACCCGTTGATTTTTCCGTCAATCTCAACCTTCCCGCCTACCTCAATATCACGGTACCGAGCGGACATATTACCGTAACTGGAGGTTCCAAAGGCATCATTCTGTACCGGTACACATTGGATCAGTTTGTCGCGCTCGACCGCCATGCGACGGCTGATATTGCCGCGGGCTGTCAAGTTGAAGTAAGCGAAGATGGGCTAATCCTCACCGATCCTTGCAGCAATTCAGAGTGGCTCATCATCGATGGATCGGTGGTCTCAGGAGATGCTATCTACCCCTTGCACCGGTACGCTACGCAGTGGAACGACCCCATCTTGACCGTCTTCAATCCTTAATGGGAGGCGCTGGTGGTGGCTGCATGCGCTCGAGCAACGAAGGCACCAAAACAATCAACAGCGAAGGAAGTGGTGATTGCAGAAAAGCCAAAAACTCATGGGCCACACTGTAGCCTGATTTGCCCGGAATCAGAGCAATGAACACCGCCATGATGGCACCCGCCAAACCGTACATCACAATCAGCCAAGGCCACCTTTCTATGTGACCCGTTGTGCGCAAAAAGAGCGCATCCAGGCCAAAAAAAACGATGAGAATGAGCGAGCTCAACCCCCACTTCATCCAACCCAATTCCCTCAGTGAATAGCGATGAAATCCATCCCACGTTGATTCCATGATGTAGTAATGAATGCGTTTGGGCTGCGGATTGGCCTCCCACCATGCCGCACGAGCATCCTGAGGCAGTTCCTGCAACACCGGATTTTGGCGCATCACTTCCATGTAGTGGTTTAACTGAATTTTGGCGCGCTCTTGATGGAATCCAAAAACCAGCATAAGTCCCAATATCAGCAGCCACAAGGGCCGTTTTCGGGGCAGGATGGGTTTGAAAACGGTCGTTGTCATGGCGCTTTAGTCCCTTCTGGACGCAATCGAAACCCCGCTCCTACTGTATACCCATACCACAAGGCAAAAATGATGCTGTAAACAAATACGGTGAAGGTATAGTCGTGGTTAAATTTTAAGGCATCTTCTCCAAAATAAAGCTGGATGAGCAACAGGCTCACAATGCGCAAGATGTTGGCCGCGTGAATAGCTGCAATGCCCAGCGGAATGAACCAAAGTTTTCGAATCCACCGTCCTGGAAAGGACAGGATGAAGATGGCGAACAGGGCAAAGAGCACAACCCCATCGCACGACGGACCCACCATGACGCCCTGCGCGCCCTGAATTCCAACTCTATATCGGAACAAACCGTCGTTCTGCTGAAAAAATGCCAGCGGCTCATAGCCTAAGAAGTCCATGAGCATTTCCGTAACGGCAATCAAATTTTGCGTGATGTACTCATCAAGCAACGTCGCAGGTTTTAGAAACTCCTCATACGAAAGGTGCCACACAATGTACCCGCCAAAACCAAACACCAAAAAACGGAAAACGTCCGGCTGTGACCGGACGAATTCGCGCAATGTTTGGATCCAACGCATGAGTCGAATCAGTATCGATACAAGTCTGATTTGAACGGTCCGTTCACCGGAACGCCGATGTAGTCGGCTTGTTCCTGAGTCAAGGTCTCCAATTCAACATTGATTTTATCCAAGTGCAAACGGGCCACTTCTTCATCCAAATGCTTTGGCAACGTGACTACTTCATTTTTGTAAGCATCTCCATTGTTCCAGAGTTCCAACTGGGCTAAAATCTGGTTGGTGAATGAGTTCGACATCACGAAACTCGGATGACCTGTTGCACAGCCTAAGTTCACCAAACGGCCCTCAGCCAGCAAAATGATGTCGTTGCCATTCACATTATACAAGTCCACCTGCGGCTTAATCGTATCCTTGGTGTTGCCGTGGTTATCGTTTAACCAAGCCACGTCAATTTCGTTGTCAAAGTGACCGATGTTGCAGACGATGGCTTTGTCCTTTAAAGCTTCGAAATGTTCTCCGCGAATAATGTCTTTGTTGCCTGTTGCCGTGCACACGATGTCCGCTTCTTTCACGGCGTCAGCCATGCGCTTCACTTCATATCCATCCATCGCCGCTTGCAGCGCACAAATGGGGTCAATCTCGGTCACCATCACGCGGCATCCAGCACTGCGAAGGGATTCCGCCGTGCCTTTACCGACATCTCCGTATCCAGCTACAACGGCCACTTTTCCGGCCATCATGATATCGGTTGCGCGACGAATCGCATCCACAGCCGACTCACGGCAACCGTATTTGTTGTCAAATTTCGACTTCGTTACCGAGTCGTTCACGTTAATCGCCGGCATGGGAAGTGTTCCCGCCTTCATGCGATCGTACAATCGGAGAACGCCTGTCGTAGTCTCTTCAGACAAGCCCTTGATGCCATCGGCCAACTGGGGGAATTCGTCCAAAACCATATTGGTCAAATCACCTCCGTCGTCCAAAATCAAGTTCAATGGCTTGCGCTCTGCCCCAAAAAACAACGTCTGCCGGATGCACCACTCAAACTCTTCTTCTGTCATTCCCTTCCAAGCGTAAACAGGAATGCCCGCCGCTGCAATGGCTGCAGCCGCGTGATCTTGCGTCGAAAAGATGTTGCAGGAGGACCAGGTCACATCTGCCCCCAAATCAACCAATGTTTCGATGAGCACAGCTGTTTGAATCGTCATGTGCAAGCAACCCGCAACCCGAGAGCCTGCTAATGGCTTTTCGCCTGCATACTTCGCTCGCAAAGCCATCAAACCAGGCATTTCCGCTTCCGCCAATCGAATTTCCTTTCGACCCCACTCAGCTAAGCTGATGTCCTTTACTTTGTACGGCAAGTATTCCGTTGTCATTGTTGTACTCATAACACTTTGATTTCGAGGGGCAAAATTACAACAAACCCCATTAGCTTCGCACCCGTTAAGTGGACATCGATGCCCGATTTTGAAGTCATTTTGGAAAGTTTGGCTCCATCGTTTAGCGTTGGCGCACTCCGCGCCACGCCGGATGAGGTGAACGAATGGGCCGTTCATCAAACACGGTTTCCACAGCGCAACGTTGCGGCTTTGCCGTTTCATCGCCAGTTGGAGCATCGAGCGGTTGATCTTGTTCTCCATCACATGACCGGTCGGACCAAAGGACAATCGTTGGCTCAAGAGGTGGTACACGACGCCAATGGAAAACCGAGTTTTTCCAACGAAAAAGGAACATATATCAGCATTGCCCATCATTCTCATGGCCAACATTGTTGGGCGGCAGTAGCATTATCGGAGGCTCCGATAGGCTGCGACATTGAATCCCTTCGCTCGCAACTGCAGACGATTTCAAAACGCTTCCTCAACCCGGATGAACGTTCTTCAGTTGGCGACAACATCGAAGGCTTGTGCGCGATCTGGGGCGCAAAAGAAAGCATGTTCAAAGCCTTCGGTCCGTCCTTGGATTTCAGAAAAGACCTGCACGTTATATGGACCGATGCCTCCACTGCCATCGAGGCCGGCATGCAGGGTACCGTGCGTCAAGAACCTGGACTGTATAAAGCATGGCGATTGGAAGGACGCCTCGAGACAGGCAAGCAAACGGAGTTTTGGGCTGTGTGCGGTCCCACCAAACACCTTAAGAGCTTCTAAAGTCCCGCCAACCAAAAAGGAGTCCCTCGGGACTCCTTTTTGTATAGCTATTCCGCCAGGCGGAAATTAAAATCGACGTGTATGTCTTAACGCTCGATGCCTTTGTGACGGCGCTCTGAACTGACAGATAGCTTCTTGCGGCCTTTAGCACGGCGCGAACTGAGGACGTTTCGTCCGTTAGCAGAAGACATGCGCTTGCGGAAACCGTGTTTGTTTCGTCGCTTACGTACAGAAGGTTGGAAGGTCCTTTTCATAGCAATTCAATTTTCAAAAGCTCCATCGGAACTCAGCCCAAATTAGGGACGGCAAAGATAGACATAGAATTCGTGCCACCAAACTCCACGGCAAGAATCTGCACGCAAAGATGCGACAGAAGTAAAAAATTACTGTTTCTTAAGGCCCCTTTGCATTCGAGTAAGCGTAATTTCGCAGAACATGGAGGCAACAGACGCAGCAGAACGCAAGTTCAATTGGAAGAATTGGAGTACAGTCAAAAAAATGGGGCATTACCTGCGGCCCCACGCATGGGGCTACGCTGGAGGCGTGGTGATTATTAGCCTCAGTGGAGTACTGACCTTGCTTGTGACCCGGCTTTGGGGACAATTGGGGGGAGTGGGTGCTTCAACAGGTGAGCAAACAGAACTAGAATCTCCGCTGGCCATGCTGCAAATTGACATGGGCAATTTGACTCAGATTGGGTGGCTGATTTTGTGCGTGCTCAGCGTTCAGGCCGTATTGAGTTTTGGTCGGGTCATCTTATTTGCTAAAATGACCGAAGACATGATGCTCGCAATGCGGCGGGATGCCTTTGAAGCCATTGTGAGCATGCCCATGCGCTTTTTCGACACGCGGCGCGTGGGAGATTTGAACAGCCGTGTTTCAGCTGACATCACCTCGATTCAGGATGTCTTTACGACCACCCTCGCAGAGTTACTTCGCCAGATCATCATCATCATCGGTGGCATTTTGGCCTTGCTGTATTTCTCGGTGACGTTGACCCTTTTGATGCTGATTACGCTGCCCGTAATGATTATTGCAGCTATTCTTTTTGGCCGTTTTATCCGCAAACTTTCCAAGCGCACTCAGGATCAGGTGGCGGACTCGAATACCATTGTTCAAGAGACACTCACCGGTATCATTAGCGTGAAAAGTTTTGCCAATGAAGCGTGGGAAGTATTGCGCTATCTCGGAAGCATTCAGAATATTCGGACGCTCGCAATGAAGGGGGCCATTTGGCGCGGCGCCTTCGCATCGTTCATCATCTTGTTCATTTTTGGGGCCATCACCTTGGTGATTTTTAAAGGGGCAGAATTGATGGTCACGGGCGGATTGGCCAGCGAGCACTTTTTTACATTTCTCCTAATGACCGGATTGGTTGCTGGATCCATCGGCGGCATTGCCGCTCAATTTTCCGCCCTGCAGCGCGGACTTGGCGCCATCGAGAGCTTAATGGAATTAATGGATGAAGCGCGAGAAGATGTCATCACAGAAGTCGATGCTCCCCTCTCTCCGTTGAAACTCATGGGGGACGTTCGGTTCCAAAATGTCCAATTTCATTACCCCAATCGGCAGGACGTCCAGGTCCTTTCTGGGTTGGATCTGCGCATCGAGCCCGGCAAAAGGCTGGCCTTGGTCGGTCCCTCAGGCGCCGGAAAGTCCACCATTGCAGCCTTGCTTCTCCGGTTTCATGACCCTGTTGAAGGGCATATCTTGATCGACGATCAAGCCCTTGGTGATTTTTCGCTCACTGCGTTGCGCAAGCGCATGGCGTTCGTTCCGCAGGAAGTCATTTTGTTTGGGGGCGACATCCGAAGCAACATCGCCTACGGAAAAACCGATGCAACCGAGGAACAAATCCGGTCCGCCGCCAAAAAAGCGAATGCACTTGCCTTCATCGAGAGCTTCCCTGAGGGATTCGACACGGTTGTCGGTGAACGCGGCGTTCAGCTATCTGGCGGCCAGCGCCAAAGGATTGCCATCGCCCGAGCTATTTTGAGAGATCCGGACATCCTCATTTTAGATGAGGCCACGAGCGCATTGGATGCTACAAGTGAAAAGGAGGTGCAAATCGCATTGGAGGCTCTCATGCAGGGCCGCAGCAGCCTGATCATTGCCCACCGACTGAGCACCATCAAAAACGCCGACCAAATTGCGGTACTCGCAGATGGCCGGGTTCAGGAAATTGGCACCCATGATGATCTTTTGGCCCGCAATGGCGCATACAAGCGCCTCGTCGAAAACCAAGAAATTGAATTGATTTGACCTTATCCACCGAATTTGTACATTTAAAGAAATAGCAACGATATCATGAAGAAGGCACTGGTTACGGGTATTACGGGTCAAGATGGAGCGTATTTGACGGAGTTGCTTTTGGAAAAGGGGTATGAAGTGCACGGAGTCAAACGTCGCGCCTCTCTGCTCAACACGGACCGAATCGATCACTTATACCAAGATCCGCACGATAAAAACGTGCGCCTAAAGCTGCATTACGGTGATCTGACAGACAGCACCAACCTCATTCGGATCATTCAAGAGGTCCAGCCCGACGAGATTTACAACCTGGCCGCTATGAGCCATGTGAAGGTGAGTTTTGACACCCCCGAATACACCGCCAACGCAGATGGTATTGGCACCTTGCGCATCCTCGAAGCCATCCGAATTTTGGGCATCGAAAAGCAATGTAGGTTCTACCAAGCGTCAACCTCTGAGCTATATGGACTGGTGCAGGAAACACCCCAAAGCGAAACCACCCCTTTTTACCCCCGCAGCCCCTACGGGGTCGCCAAGCTATATGGCTACTGGATTGTCAAAAACTACCGCGAATCCTATGGTTTACATGCCTCGAACGGCATTCTGTTTAATCACGAAAGCCCTTTGCGCGGTGAGACGTTTGTCACCCGAAAAATCACCCGTGCGGTGGCGCAAATCCATTTGGGTCTTTTGGATCAGATGTACCTCGGTAACCTCGACGCAAAGCGCGATTGGGGCCACGCTAAGGACTACGTAGAAGGCATGTGGCGTATGCTCCAACAAGATGAGCCGGATGACTATGTTTTGGCTACGGGACGAACGGTTGCAATTCGTGATTTCGTCAACATGTCATTTGCTGAGGTTGGACGCGAACTTGAATGGAAAGGCAAGGGCGTTGATGAAAAAGGGGTCTGCAAGAAAACGGGCGATGTATTGGTGAGTGTCGATCCACGCTACTTCCGACCAGCAGAGGTAGAGCTATTGGTCGGTGACGCCTCAAAAGCGAAACGAGTGCTGGGGTGGGAGCCAACATCTACACTGGAACAACTGTGCAGTGAGATGGTCAAGAGTGACATTAAATTATTCGAACGAACCAAGCTACTCAAAGACGGAGGACACGAAGTGTTCAATCAATACGAGTAAAGTCAGCCTTGATTTGATTGAGCTGCTCTTATGACGTCCAGAATCATTTTGGCTTGACTCGACCGGAAATAACGCGACAAAGCCTTCAAGTCTGGAGAAAAGACCTTGTTCTCTGAAGAAATCTGAAGCGCATCTTGGATAACCGCTTCAAAGGACTCCGGTTTCAATCGGTCCAATACAAAGCCCGTTTTCGTTTCACGCAAGATCCTCTCGACATCTGAATCGGGACTTCCGAGATATAAAACAGGTTTCGACACGCTGAGGTACTCAAATAATTTACCCGGAATAATGGTGTCAAATCCAATTGGGCCTGTCAAAAACAAGGCGTCAGCAGACTCTTGAATGGCGCGTATCTCCTGCATGGGTATCGTTCCATGGAAGCAAACAAAAGAAAACCTCTTCGAGAGAGCGTCCTCGAGCTTTGAAGGCACTGACCCATAAAAATCACAAAAAATGAAGGGGTCTTTCATCTGTGAATTCAACTGATCCACCGCTTCCAGAAACGACTCAATGAAATACGAATCACCTAAAATTCCAGTGTAGACAATTCTTCTTTTGGTGGCTTCTTGAGGTGGTTCAGGCTTCGAAATTTCTCCATCAATCCCATTGGGAATTACATGAAAAACGTCCTCATCCCTCCTTGAAGATTTGGACTGAAGCAGTTTAGCGAATCCCCATGTAACCGTAACAATTGCATCCGCTCTTGACAAAACCTTCCGTTCGAAAAACGCATCGATTCTAGCGGAAACCTTAGAATGGCCGAGCCGAGAATAGTAGAAAATATCGGTCCATGGATCGCGGAAATCAGCGACCCATTTGACACTGCGTTTCTTGACTATGTGCAACCCTATCAATTGAGTACTATGCGGAGGGCTCGTTGTGATGATAGTCTCTATTTGCTCGCTATCAATGATTTCTATTGCTCGTCTGATCGCATTGGAATTCCATGTTCTTCTGGGGTCTGGAATGAATAGATTGCTGCGTAAAATTGTCAACAGGTTCGCTTTTGAACTCCCGTTTTCAGGTGCTGAAAATCCTGTTTTAGGAATATGCCTCCTGAACAATCGTTTCGTCAGGCGGAAGGGATTCCAAGCAGTTACTTTGTGCACATGAACGCCAGGGTGAACCGCATCTTGCAACCCCCTGTCAATGCTATTGTACTCAGCGGCTGCCTCATCAAGGGTTAACACATGAACCTCACAGTCAAGATCGGCCAATTCACCGGAAAGTGCCAACCATCTTTTTACGGCAATCCCGCCGGCAGGTGGCCAGTAATAGGTGATGATGAGGATTTTTTTGTTGTTCTCCATTGTGGATGGCTCAAAAACTCTACTCCTCCTTCAAATCCATCGCCCATTCCCCGCTCAAACGCCTCAATTCAATATCGGCGGATTGCCATGCATTGAGCGATTGCAATTGCTGTTGTTCTGCATTCAATAGTTGCGTTTGCGTCTCCCGAAAATCCAGCGAATTAATGGCTCCCGATGCCAGGCGCTCTTCCGCAATTTGAATGGCCCGGCGGCTATTCTCTGTCAACCGCTCAGAAATGGCGTATGCCCCGCGAAATGTTGTCCATCGGGACCAGGCATCGTGCAGCAGACGGTCCACCTCCCGCCGCTCATCTTCCGCCTGGTTTTCTGCCATGGCCCTTTGAATTTTGGCCTGCTGAATCGCTCGCCGGCTGGCGCCTCCATTGAACAGGTTGAAATTCAAGGTCAGGTTGGCTGCCAAACTCTTCGTTCGGCCATCGGCTGAGAGTTCGCCGGCATTGAATCGACTCTGCTGATCTCCTTGATTGGCAGTGAGCAAGAGGGAAGGGCTGAGTCTCGCTTGGGCTTGCTGCACTCCAATTTCGGCCAGTTCTTTTGAGATCAGCGCATTCTCAATCGCCGTCGCATTGCCCATGGCGCGCTCAACCAATTGATTGAAATCGCGCCCTACTGAAGGAGGCGTTAGCGGTGAAATGAATTCCCATGCATGATCCGCATCCTCGCCCATGAGCCGATTCAACCCCAAAACAGCTTGGTACTCATTGGCGCGTTGCTGCAGCAAAGACAAGCTATCTGAAAGCAGTGCATTTTCGAATTGCAACCGGTCAAACGTCGAGGCTGCTCCCGTTTGAGTTCGGGCATCCATCCAATCCAAGCGCTCCCGAGACACTTCAATGGCAGAGGTCAGCACATCGCTCAAGGCCCGCTGAACCAAGACACCATTGTAGGCTTGAAGCGTCGCTGAAATGGTCTGTTCAATGACCAAGGTCGATTGCCCTTCGGACTGACGTTCCAATTGCTCAAGCGCCCGCTTGTTGGCGAACATGCCCATGCCGTCAAAAAGCACCCAACTAAGTTGCGCACCGGTATTGACCGACTGACTTTCCAATCGCTCCTGAATGAAGGAGGTTGGATTCTCAGATTGATCGCTCACGGCATCAGCAGCTGACGCTGACAGACCAATTTGCGGAAGGGCCCCGGCAGCGCCCCACGTATTCCCAACCTCAGAAATTTCGGCCTGTTGCTGAGCCATGCGGATGCCCAAGTTATTTTGTAGTGCTCGCGCAACGGCATCTTCTATGCTCAAACTCTCTTGTGCGTGAGCACCCGTCACTGCCAGCAAAGCGAGCATGAAAGCAACGTGTGATCCGCATCGAAAGACGGGAATTTGATTCAGCCTGCTTGATTTCATTCTTCAAAAGATTGTTCTTCCCGATTGGCCGGTTCACCCGCTTCCACGGAAGGCCAATCGCCCCGCTTAATCCACACCCAACCGCGGTGCAACGGATTGATCCATTGCAAATAAATTGGGAGCAAAACGAGGATGATCACGGTAACGAAAAGCAAGCCAAAGGCGACTGCAATCGCCATGGGAATTAAAAATTGCGCTTGAAAACTCTTATTGAGCATCAGCGGTGCCAAACCGGCAACGGTGGTAATCGACGTCAAAACGATGGGACGAAAGCGACTCATGCCCGCTTCCCAAATCGCCGTTTTGACTTCCATCCCCCGCTTCAGATTCACGTTGTAAGCAGCCACGAATACCAACGCGTCATTGACCAAAATTCCAATGAGTGCAATCATTCCCAAAATGGAGAATAAACTGATTTGGGCTCCCAAAATCCAATGCCCCAAACTGACCCCGATGAATCCAAAAGGAATCAATCCGAAGACGGCCAGCCCCTGCAATGGAGAGCGGAACGCTAATATGATGATGAAGAGCATCAAGGCGAAAATCAAGGGCATCACCCGTTGAATACTCTCTTGCGATTTAATAACCTCGCGATTCTGACCCTCATAACTCGGTGTAATGCTGGGGTAGCGCTGTAAAATGGGCGGCAGCACTTCGGTCTTGATGGCCGCATTCGCATCCGAGGCGCTCACTTCAGGACCCGCCAAATCGGCCGATACCTGCACTTCTCGCTGGCCGTACAACCGGTTGATGGCGCTGATGCCCCGTCCTGTTTCAACCGTGGCGATTTCGGCGAGCGGAATCTGTGCGCCTGTAATGTCCTGTACGCGAAACGACTGCAAGTCCCCCATGGATTGTCGGTCCCGCTCGTCCAAGCGCACCCATACCCGCACTTCATCCCGGCCCTTCTGGAGTCGCTGCGCCTCCGCACCAAAAAAGCTTTGGCGAATTTGCGCCATCACCGATTGATGGGTAAATCCCAATTGAAAAGCACGGGGCTTCAGCTGAATGGACACCTCTTGCATGCCCTTTTGGTTGTTGTCAATGACGTCCTTCAGGTCCTCTCGCTGCAGCATAGCCGCTTTCAGCTCCCGCGTCGCTGCCTCCAGCTCGCTCAGGTTGTTGCCTAGCAAGGAAACGGATACCGGTCGCCCAAAAGGCGAGAAAGCGGCGAAGCTCAAGTTCTCTGCACCGAGCACCGTCCCCACCCGCTCACGAATCATCCCTGAGATGTCTGTGGATTGCATGTTCCGGCGCTCTCCATCCAGCAGTTGAACGTTGATCAATCCGTTGTACATGGATGGACCGATGCGCTTATCTACTGCCAGAATCAATGGCAAGCTATCGTCGCGTTGGGCGGACAACTCATCGTTTACTTCCCAAACAATGGCTTCAATCCGATCCAATTCTGACTTGGTTATTTGCTCTCTCGTGCCAGCTTGCATGGTCAGATTGATCGTCAAGTTATCGCCTTCGATGAAAGGGAAAAACGTGGTTTTGACCAATCCGCTTCCAATCAAACCGGGAACTGAAATCAAGAAAATCGCAACGATGATGCAAAACATAATCCAGGGTTGCTTCAAGCTGAAACGCAACACCGGCGCATAGATGGAATCTCGCATTCCGCTCATGATGCTGCGCATGAAACGTTCCACGCGATTGGGCTTGAAGTCACGGCGCAGCGCCTTCGAATGGCCTATGTGCGCTGGTAAAATCAACGCACCTTCCACCAAAGAAAAGACCAAGGTCAAAATAATCACCGTGGCCATGTCGCCGAAAAAATCCCCCAGTTGACCTTCGATGTAGAAGAAGGAGGAGAAAGCAACAATCGTTGTTACAATGGCCGCAAAAACCGCAGGCAATACTTCGAGGGTTCCATTGATGGTTGCCTCCATCCGCGACGCCCCCCGTTCATAATGTTGGTATATGTTTTCCGCGATCACAATGCCGTCATCCACCAAAATACCAATGACCAAGATCATCCCAAATAACGAAATCACATTGATTGTAACTCCCATCGATCCGGCAAACAGGAACATGCCCATAAAAGAGACGGGGATGGCGAGGGCCACCCAAAAAGCAAGGCGGATGTTGAGGAACAAGGCCAAAAACAAAATCACCAAAAAGAATCCGATGATGCCGTTGTTGACCAAGAGGTCGATGCGCTGGTTGAGGACGGTGCTGGAATCTCGGATGACCTCAATGCGGGAAGCTCCTCCTCTTCCATTGTACTGCTCGATGTATTCACGCACATACGCTGTGATGTCGAGGATGGATTCGGTCGTGAGGTTGTTGACGGTGATGACCGCGGCAGGCTGGCCGTTGAACCAATTGCGCGATGGGTCATTTTCAGCCCACCGCTGTTCCACCTCGGCGACATCGCCCAAACGCACCACGCGGCCGTCTCGGTTCGCTCGTATGATGATGTCGCGCATGGACTCTGCGTCGTACTTGCGGAAACGACCCCGGATAATCATCTCCTCGTTGACCAGCTTCAATCGGCCTCCTGTCGCCTCCAAATTGGCGTTTCGCACCGCTGCGGCGACTTCACCTACCGTCAAATTCAATTCGTTCAATTGCGCTTGGCGCAAACTGATTTCAATTTCTTCGTCCGGGAATCCGCTCAACTGCACTTGGGAGATCACCGAAGCACTTCGCAGTTCTGTTTCGATGCGACGGGCCTCTGCCTTGAGGATGCGAAGGTCATCAATGCCGACAACCGCGAAGGAGATGGACACGCCAATCGCGTCTTGTTTGAAAACAATGGGCGGCTCCATCCCGACTGGAAAACTCGCTATGCGGTCAACCGCGTTCTTCACATTTTGCAGCGCTTCGTCAGTCAATTCCGGGGAAATCGTCTCAATAGAAATGGTCCCTACGTTTTCACTGCAGACCGATTTGACTTGATCCAAGCCGGATATTCCCTTGAGGTTCTCCTCAATCTTCGCTACGATTCCCTCTTCAATTTCCTCGGCCGAAGCACCGGGATACACAACTTGGACTTGGATGCTTTTCGATTCCGTAACCGGGAAAAAATTCGAGCGGAGGTTTGTCAGGCCAACGTAACCCGACGCCAAAATGGCGAGCATAAGCAAGTCACCCGTCAAGTTGAAGCGAACGAAATAGCGAATGAGGCTGCGCATCAATCCTGAAGTTCGTCGGTCTGTGAACGAACGGGCATGCCGTCAAAAGCGTTGGTCAGCGATTCACTGAGGACCAACACTCCTGAATCCAATCCACGACCAATGGCGTGCGATCGGGACTGGAACAACACCTCGATCTTACGCTCCGCCAATTCACCATTCGCCACCTCATAAACTTGCTGGTCATCGTGCATCCAGGTCAACGGAATTTCAAAGGCCTCTTCGAATGGTTGACTGATAATTTCGCCGGTCAAGAACCGACCATCTCGGATGGCTTTGGCCTGGTTTCTCGTAGGCTCGACGCGGCAAAAGACACTTGCTGATTGCGTCGAGGGATCCACATTGCCCGAAATACGATGGACCATTCCTTTGGCCACGACTGTGCCTTGTTCATCAAAAAACCGCACCGAATCACGGAGCGAGATGGAAGACAAATACCGGGCATGAACGGCCGTCTTGATTTCATAATCCCCTTGACCCACAAGGATGCCCGATGGCTGACCGGCCCTTACCAGTCCGCCCGGGCGAACATTGGCCTGCACAACGATGCCATTGAATGGTGCGCGAACTTGAAATTTATTCAACCGTTCTTCTGCCGATCGAATGCTGTGATAGCTCGAAATAATGCCTCGATTGGCAAGAAACAATCGCTCCCGATCCGACGCTGGATTGGGTAAATCGGCCAAGGCAGCGTCTACTCGCAAGGAGCTCACATACGTTGACCACACTTCTCCCCTGCCCTCAAAATCCATTTGCAGATCTGCTAATTGGCCGGAGAGTAACTGCAAAAACTGACTGCGTTGAGCAACCAAGGCGAGACGAGATTCGGTATCGTCCAATTCCAACATGACTTCACCGGCCCGAAAAGCCGTTCCTTCCCGGAATTCATTGGAACCCATTAACAAGTTTCCGGTTACTTCCGTTATTACTTCCATGCGATACAAGGCCTCCACGCGTCCTTCAACGGGCGTTTTGGGAGCGATCGACCCCAATTCAATCACCTCCGTTCGCACCGCGCGGGGGACAGCAGGTTTATCGGACGTGGGCAATTCCTCTTTCATGGAAATTAGACCGTTCATCATTCCCACGCCTGCACCTAGGATGGTGATACCCAGAACCAATCGGATGGATCCCTTCAATATTGAGTTCATACTTCCTTTTACAGTTTAACTACTGCAAGTTCACTCCAGGTGAATCTACTTGCATCAATTCCGATGAATTAATACACACGTTACCCTGTTATCATCTTCGAGTCTGATCAGAAATTATCCAAATCGGTTGGGCGCATGATGCCGAACCATTTGAGGATCTTCTCACCGACATTCGGGACGTCGATGTGGATGATGTAGACGCCGCCCGCGATGGGGACGTTGC
>Ga0209309_10000636_pt1 | contig 40183 bp, 35 predicted proteins | sample COGITO_mtgs_1204_2_FD_184807 | JGI IMG/M metagenome (GOLD analysis project Ga0209309, IMG submission 184807) | Pelagic marine microbial communities from North Sea - COGITO_mtgs_120412 (SPAdes) (version 2) | ecosystem: Environmental > Aquatic > Marine > Epipelagic ... | reverse complement strand
ATTTTTGGGTGAATGACAGTACGTGGGCCATAAAAGAAATTAACTTACAGGCTTCAAAAAGTGCCAATATCAACTGGGTGCGCGAAATATATATTGAACAAGAATTTGACGTATTAAACGATAGTACTTTCTTAATCACTCGTGATCATTTTTTAAGCGATTTTAGCCTTCGGAAAAAAGAAGAGGCACAAGGTGTCTACGGAAGAAGAACTACCCTATACGATAATTATGAGTTTGACCTAAAAAAAGATAAAAGCTTTTATGGTGAACAGACCGATCCATATAACCAAGAAATATACAATCGTTCCGATAATTTTTGGGGTCAAAACCGAATGGAGTCGTTGAATAAGGATGAAAAGGGCGTTTATAAAATGCTCGATACGCTAAAAACGGTTCCTCGTTTTAAAGCACTCTATAATATTGGTTCTACTTTGGCAAGCGGCTATTATCAAGTTGACAATGTTGATGTTGGTCCTGTATTTTCCATTTTTGGTTTTAATGAAGCCGAAGGACTCCGAATTCGTTTGGGAGGGCGCACCTATTTTAGTCAAAACGATCCTTGGCGAATTGAAACCTTTGGAGCATATGGATTTAAAGATCAGCGATTTAAATTTGGAGTTTCAGGGAAACTTTTGCTAGATAGAAAATCACGCTTTACTGTTTTTAGCGGATACCGAAAAGATGTGGAACAAACGGGAGCGACGTTAACGACAAGTAATGATGTGTTGGGACGGAGTTTAGCGTCTTCTTCATTAATTTCGGTTGGTTCTAACGACCGTTTAACTCGTATAAAATTAGCAACAGCCGGATTTTCGGTAGAGCCGGCAAAGAATTTTATGATTAGGGTAACAGGCTCACACCGAAAACTGCGCTCTGCCACCGAAACATTTAGTCTTGATTATTTCACTGAAGATGGAAGCATAAAAAGTACCATTTCTCAACCTGAAATTGAATTAGGACTTTTTTATACACCAAAAAGAAAGACTTCTGGTTATGGTGTAGAACGAACCATTATTAACGATGGTGAGTTTCCTAGTTTCTATTTAGGCTATACCTATGGTTTAAAAAATGTGCTGAATGGCGATTTTGAGTATAAAAAATTACAGGCTTTATACACACAACCGTGGGTTATTGGTGGTGTTGGGCGTCTAACTTCCACCGTTGAGGTAGGGAAAATTTTCGATCCAGTTCCGTTAGGGTTGTTGAGTCCGGTGCCGGGAAACCAAACGTACTTCAGCTTATATAACGCATTTACAAATTTAGATTATTACGAATTTGTAACCGATACCTATACGTCGCTGCATTTACAACACAATTTTGGAGGTCGAATTTTTGGTCGAATTCCAGGACTGCGTGATTTAGATCTTCGAGAAGTTATAGGATTTAGAGCTGTGTATGGCGAAATATCTGATGATAACCGAGCGTTAAATGCTTCAAATATTGTCTATCGTGCCCCAGAAGATATTTACTGGGAATGGAGTGTAGGTGTCGGAAATATTTTCAGAATTTTCCGTCTTGACTTTAACTTCCGTGGTAATTATTTAGATAACCCTGATGCTCGACAATTTGGTGTAACGGGAACTTTCGGCTTTTCTTTTTAAATGATGAGTTTTTATTAAACGCATTGTTTATTCAGCCGCGATTCCTTGTCGTTTATCCTTCGGGATGATTGTATGTCATTTCGACTGCAAGGAGAAATCACACCCTACTAGTCACGCCCTACTTTTCAATTTGAAAAGAAACAATCATATTCAACATCTCTAACATTTCAGAAATAAAAAACTGCCACCTTACAAGATGACAGTTTTTAAATGTTGAATTATTTCAGGAAGTTAAAAATTAGCCCGCAACGAAAGAATAAAATTCCTTCCAGCACCTGAAATACCCGAACTATACGGACGGTATCTTCTGTCGGTAATATTTTCAAGTCCGCCAGTAACTGTAAAAGTATCTGTAAGACGGTAACTTGCTTTGTAGTTAAGCGTGTACCAACCTGCTGCATAGGGATTACCATTTTCGTCAATAGCATATATTTCGGTTTTTCCTTTTTCTCCTTCAGGAAGATCTTCAAAATCACGTTTGCCGCTGTAATTCATATAGACTTGCATATTCAGTTTTTGCGCGCCATATGTTAGTCTGGAAACACCAAACCAAGGAGCGGCGTGACGAGAGCGGCTGGTCGTGCCATCATCCAATTCTTCTTCACCATATTGATAATTAAAGTCTGAAGAAAAACCAAAACCATTTGGCAGTTTTACTTCAACACCAGCTTGAACACCATATACATTTGCTTCGGCAGCATTTTGAATGGCTTGTACTTGGCTTAATTGACCATCATACACAATACTGTCTTGTCCGTTCAGTTGAAAATCACGACGTACCAAAGCATTCTTTAAATGTGTGTAATACCCAGTAACATCTACTTTTACTAAATCGTCAAATACCTTGGCAATACCTAAGTCGATATTATAAGCATATTCCGCATCTAAATCAGGATTTGGAACCACTACCGATCCCGGTTCTGAATCAAACACCTTCCCAACATCATCAACATTCGGGGCTCTAAAAGCTGTAGAAGCGTTAGAACTGATTACCCAATCTTCAGTTGGTGTGTAAACTACGCCTAAACTTCCGGTTAAATTTCCATTTTCTAATGAAGCTTCTTCAAAAGGAAATGGATAGAATCTAGTGTCAAATTCGGCATCTAATTTTATAAAGTTATATCGAAGTCCACCTTGCAGCAGTACCTGATCCGTAATCGTAAATTGATCTGAAACATAGGCGGCATATGATGACCAAGTTGCTTGTGGATATCGGCTTGGTCCTGGTTGGCTAACGCCCGTTTCAATGTTAGTATCGGTTCCAATTGAGGTGACATCATTGGTAACAACTTCGAGACCGTAATACAGTTCGTGTTGATTGCCTATAGCTTTAATAAAATCAACATTGGCCGAATACGCATCTACTTTTTCAACACGTGTTTCGCGGTCAGGACTGTTAAAGTTTCGGCTAATACGACTTTCTTCAAAATTTTGAATGGCCAAACGCACTGATAATTGATCGTAAATAGTGTTCTGTTTGCTATGCGTAATATTTAAATTATTCATCATCCATTTTTGTGGGCCATAATTCCATTCGCCATAACGAGGAGCGCCATCTCTAGTTCGTTGGTGGCGATCGTAACGTGCATAATCTGATGTTTCAGAATAATGCAACCCATATTGAAAATCCCAGTTTTTATTTGGCTTAAAGCGGACTTTTTGCATCAAGTTAATCTGTGAATACGCGGATGGATTTTGCGCACGAGGATCTTCGTTGGTAACCACTATATCCATACTGTCTTGACGTTTTACGTAGGATGGGCGTAAAAATTCGTCGGGACCTTCGCTTCCTTGTTTTAAATCTTCATAATCATAGGAAGTAATACTAGTAGTAAACGCCCATTTTTTCCAACCCACATTTACATCTAAATGCGCTGTTTTTTCATTGTTAGCCGAAGCATATCGCGTTACAGCTTTTCCTGTAATATATGGTTTATCATCTAGTGAAAACTGCGGAGTAAGCGTTTGGAAACTCATCACGCCACCAATAGCATCACTTCCATAAATAACCGAACCAGGGCCAAAAAGCACCTCTACGTGCTCGGTAGCAAAAGGATCGAGTGAGATTACGTTCTGTAAGTTTCCGCCCCTGAATATTGCCGTGTTCATCCGTACACCATCAATGGTATATACCAACCGGTTAGTTGCGAAACCTCTAATCATCGGGCTTCCGCCACCTTGTTGGCTTTTTTGGATGAATACTTCTCCTGAAATCCCTAATAAATCGGCTGCAGTCTGCGGATTTTGCAGGGCAATTTCTTCCGAAGAAATAGAGGTGATTTTTGAAGGAATATCTGATGAAGATTGGTTCCAGCGTGTTGCTGAAATGACCACTTCGTCCATACTAATGTTAGAGGGCTGCATTAAAACGATGAAATTTCCTGAAGTTAATTCTGAATAACTTTTTACAATACTTTTATAGCCAAGGGTTCGTATTTCAATTTTTTCAGCATTTTTTAAAGCCGAGATGTCTGCCTTTCCATTAGAGTTGGTTGTGGCATAGGTATTCGTGCTTTTGCTGATAAGCGTGACCAGTTCCAGCGGCTGTTCTGTATTCTGATCTTGTATGGTAATTATTTGAGCACTTGCTGTATAGGCAAACCCCAATAACACCAGTAATAAAATATTTTTTTTCATTTATAAGGTTGTTAAGTTTTAAACAAAATAGTGTAGTTCAGTTATATGGATAACTGGCTACATCACCTATTCTAAGGTGAAAAAGTATATAGTTGAGTGTGTTCTTAACGTATTTGTGGAGGAATATCCGGAGGTGGAAATGAAATGGATTTGTAATAAGCTGTAGAGTAGCTTACTGCTTCTTTATAAGTATCTATTTCCGAAGTAAAAGAATGCCAAATAGGTTTGTTTTGAAAATATAAGTTTCGGTAAAAGTTGGTGAGCCGCTTTTGTTTTTCCTCAGGTTCTGATTCTTCTTCCAAAACCCCTAAAAAAATCTTATTTAACTTTTTATTTAATTTGGTTTCTTTGTAATCCCACCAGCACCAATAGGAAATACTATCGTTTGTAGTTTTAGTTTTAACTACATCATACATATGTCCTTTGTATTCAAATTCTTTGGAATGTTCCCATCGTAGCTTTTGTTCAACTTCAGCTTTCGAAAATTGTAATAAAACAAGTTCTTCTTTATCAATGCCAGCGATGAGTTTTCGCTTCACTTCTTTTTTAAGGTTTTTTTTATGAAAAGTCAGCCACACATAAGTGCCTGCCGAAGGAAGCAGCAAACAAAGCAATAGAAAGATGCCTATGTATTTTTTCATATATGGCGAATATACCAAAGAAATGTAATTAATCCCACGCTTCTTCTGCTTCGCGCTATTTTTGAGTTTTATAAAGAGACAATTTTAATGTAAAATTAAACTTGTTTTTGCTGCATGAACCGTCTAAAAGCGTTATTTTTGCACCCCCAAAGTAAACTGAATTTTCAGTTAAAAAGGAAGATAATAATAAACTAAATAAAATGACTGCAGACAAAGTACAGACTTTCGATGTATTGATCGAGATCCCGAAAGGAAGCCGAAACAAGTATGAATACGATTTTGAATTGAAGAAAATACGGTACGACCGTATGATTTTTTCATCTATGATGTATCCGGCAGATTATGGTTTTATACCAGAAACATTAGCTTTAGATGGTGACCCATTAGATGTGTTAGTGTTAGTGACCGAACCAACCTTCCCTGGTTGTGTAATTGAAGTTAAGCCTATTGGTGTTTTCCATATGGCAGATGAAAAAGGCCCTGATGAAAAAGTTATCTGTGTGCCAATAAGTGATCCAATTGCAAGTAGCGTGAAGGATCTTTCTGAGTTAAATCCGCACCTTATTAAAGAAATTGAACACTTTTTTCAAGTATATAAAGACTTAGAAGAGAAAAAAGTAGATGTTGGCGGATGGGGCGATGTAAACGAAGCAAAAGAGATCGTTGTAAAATGTATCGACCGTTTTCGTTCTAGTGATGTTCCTTTTCAGGAAGTAAGTATTCGTTAATAATTAGTTCTTCACATAAGAAGAGTATCATATAATAAAAAGCAATGACCATCTTGGTTGTTGCTTTTTTGTTTTTTGTTCTACTTTGAAGTGATATAACTTAAAATTGAAGTATTTTTTTATTCTGAAGAAAATGTGCCTGCATTTCGCGAATACCAATGTAGTATTTTAAGTAAGGTGTTCCCTTGCTTTTATGGTTTATCTGGCTTATCTCAAACATATGTTTTATGTGTTTTGCCAAGGTTTTCCAAGCAAAAAATAAAGAATGTTCCGGATCGTAAATATGGGTGGGTTCACTTTTGGCACCATTGAGCTCAACAATCATTAGATTTTTTCCTTGTTCCAATTCGGCAACGGTATTATACATGATGTCCAATCTTCCGTAGTAAAACCCGTCAATTTGAAGACAGATTTTGTTGATGCTTTCGGTTAGCTGCGGTGTAATTATGTTACTGAAGTCATTAAATTTTGCGCCCCGGGAATGGCTTCCGTAGGGCATTAAAGTAAGTTTTTTACTTTTCGGAAGTACTGTATTATAAATGGCTCCGTATTCTTCTTGAAGTGATTTTAACTGAATTTGAAACCGAGGGGTTTTGTTAAGCAGTTCTTCAATGGTTGAATTACCATCACCAATTATGGTAAGTTTTTCTTTTGAAACGATACCCGTTATTTCTCCTTTGTTTTTATTCGGATAACGCACATAAAACACACCAATTTCATTGGGAAAGGCTATAAAATCTTGAATGAGGTAATCAAAATTGGCTTTTTTGTGATAGTCAAGCAGCTCTTTTTCTGAATGAATTTTTTGTACTGCACTACCGCGAAGCCCTATGTCTGGTTTAGCTATAAGCGGAAATGGTAAGTCTCTATTTTTCAGTAGAGATTTTATTTCTTCCGAAGTAGTTTTAGGATGTATTAAAACGGTTTTGGCGTAATATTTTTCAGGAATAAGGTCATAAATTTTCTTTTTAGATTCCATCATAAGACCGCCGTTTTTTATAGATGGATTTACGGCATTAAAAAAACATATAGATTTCGCTTTAATGGAATAGTATCCATACAGTAAATAGATAGGAAAATATACAACGTGTAAAGGCCAGTATTCCCAGTGTGTTAGTTTGTGCCAAAATAGTTGTAGTGCTCTGTGGTTCATAAAATTTTAGAATTGTTATTCTACACACTGTTCGCGATACGCAATTGTTGAAGCTGCGACACCAAAATTTTCATGTACGGTAACTTGATAAAAATTGCGTACGGCAATTTTTATCAAGGCTTGGTGATGTGTGGAGTGTTCTAAATTATAAAGAAGCTCTCTATAATAATTGCTTTCAATAACGAGTTCTTCGCCATGAAGGCATTGAGTAAGGATAATTTTTTTGTTTTCCCGATGTACGTTTTCTATAATATAATTGAGTTTTTTAAGAGCCACAGAAGGATTTGATTGAATGTCTTGATCTCGTTTGCGGGTGTCGTAATTTACGTTACTTGGCTCATATCCATTCAGTAAACACATGAAAAATTCAATAATATGCCTGTAATGAGCCCCTATGGATGAACCGCTTAACTTATTAGAAGGAGTAGAGTATTGTTCAACAGAGAGTTGTTCTAATAAACGAGTCAACTCCTCTAGGTCATTTTTTATAGAACTAAAAAGCATATATGTTTTTGGGGATTTAATGTACTAACTTTTTTCTAAACAGTAAGTAAGTAGCACTAAAAAGTAATGTTACCAAGGCAAGAATGAAGAGTTTGCCACCATCATCCTGAACTTCAACACCTAAAATTGTCAGGTGAGAAAAGATGGCTCCAGCCATAATCAAAATAGCCAGCCAAGCTCCGTAAAAAGCAATTTTTGGGATGAACAGCAAAGTTGCTGTAATAAGTTCTACAATGCCTAGGCCAATTCGGCCATAGGGTTCTACACCCAAGGTGCTGAATATATAAACGGCTTGAGGATCGCCAGTGAATTTAAAAAATAAGGTTTGCAGTAAAATTAACGCAGGAATAATTCGGATTGCCCAATAGATAAACTTTCTCATAATATTGGTTTATGTATTAATTGATTATTGTTTTTTCATCTTCATTTTTTCCTTCCAATTTTTTTTGGCATCTTTCATTAATTCCGTTTCTTTTTTGTTCCATTTTTTTAAGGTGTTGGAAAAAATGTTTTTATAAAACAGGTATAGTTTGCCGTCTACAATTTTATAAGCTTTGGGATTTATAGTCAAATAACTTCCATCGTCGCCCATGGCATAAGCACACCATCCTCCAAACTGAGGTTGGTATTTTTCTGGGTTTTTTTCAAGCATTTCTTTGTTTTTTTCGGAAGAAGTATAGTAAATAGCACCATCAATATTGGCTGCAAATTGCTTTTTGCCCTCCACAGCTTTGTTTTCTATAAAATAGGCAACAGGATCGTAGCCCTCAATAGCAACATGATCGTCAAGGTTTCTAATGTCGTCTTTATTTTGTGCAAAAACACTTATTGAAACGAAGAAAATTGCACAAGTATTTATAAGGATGCTTTTCATAGAAGTTGTTTTTTATAAATGAAATTTATAATGTCAATAGTCTTGTTTTCACAGGTCACCTTTCAATTAATCGCTATAAAATGTATTTTTTGATAAAATTTTATCAAAATTAATAGTCCTGTGGCTATTTTATCTCAAAAATTAATAATTGTTTATAATGAATTTTTTTGGATATTTAACTGAGAAATATGTGTTGTTATTGATAAAAATTTTAAAATTTCATATCCCAACCTATTTCCTTACTTTTGGTTTTCTGAAAAAAATAAAACCAATCTAAAATTAATTATATAATGGAACAGAATATCATCTTAATTCCCATAGTGCTTGCCATTTTAGGCCTTCTTTTTATGCTCGTTAAAATGAGCTGGGTAAAAAAACAACCTGCAGGTAGTGAACGTATGCAGTCTATTTCAAAAAGCATTAAAGAAGGAGCGCTTGCCTTTTTAAGTGCAGAATATAGGCTTTTGGCCATATTTGCGGTTATAGCAGGTGTCTTGTTATTTGTCATTTCTATTTTAGTGCCATCCACTAGTTGGATGATTGTGCCTGCTTTTTTAATAGGAGCTGTTTTTTCTGCTTTGGCTGGAAATATAGGAATGCGAATTGCTACCGATGCGAACGCCCGTACTGCCGAAGCTGCAAAAACGAGCCTACCACAAGCACTGAAAGTTTCTTTTAGTGGGGGTACCGTAATGGGGCTTGGCGTAGCTGGTCTTGCTGTATTGGGTTTAAGTTTATTCTTTATGTTCTTCACCAGCCAGTTTATTGTCGAAGGCGGCGATTTTTATGGTGATATGACCATCGTTTTGGAAGCTTTGGCAGGATTTTCCCTTGGTGCTGAGAGTATCGCACTTTTTGCCCGTGTAGGTGGTGGTATTTACACCAAAGCAGCCGATGTAGGTGCTGACCTTGTAGGAAAGGTGGAAGCAGGTATCCCAGAAGACGATCCACGTAACCCTGCGACGATTGCCGATAATGTAGGTGACAACGTTGGAGATGTTGCCGGGATGGGTGCTGATCTCTTTGGAAGTTATGTAGCAACCGTTTTGGCCGCCATGGTTTTAGGTAATTACGTCATTCGCGATATGAGTGTGGATGGACAGTTTACAGATGCCTTCGGAAATATGGGGCCTATTTTGTTGCCGATATTAATTGCGGGCGTTGGAATTTTAGCGTCTATCATCGGAACTTTTTTAGTAGGTATTAAAAATAACGAAGCAAAAGAATCACAGGTTCAAAGAGCGTTGGATATGGGTAACTGGACGGCAATCGTCCTTACTTTGATTGCCAGTTGGTTTTTAATAGACTGGATGTTACCAGAAACGATGACCATGGTATTCTTTGGCGAAGGGGTTAAAGAAATACCGAGTATTAATGTATTCTGGTCCGCTTGTATTGGGCTGGCTGTAGGAGCATTGATATCTTTTGTAACGGCATACTACACAAGTTTAGGAAAAAAACCGGTTATGGAAATTGTTCAAAATTCCTCAACAGGTGCTGGAACAAATATAATTGCAGGATTGGCTGTTGGTATGAAATCTACATTTTGGAGTGTATTGCTTTTTGCCGCGGCTATCTATGGATCTTATGAATTTGCAGGGTTTTATGGAGTTGCGTTGGCAGCTTCAGCGATGATGGCTACGACAGCGATGCAATTGGCAATCGATGCCTTTGGGCCTATCGCCGATAACGCCGGTGGTGTTGCCGAAATGAGCGAACTGGAACCACACGTTCGCGAACGTACCGATATTTTAGATTCAGTAGGAAATACAACTGCCGCAGTTGGTAAAGGTTTTGCTATTGCTTCAGCAGCATTAACTGCGTTAGCTTTATTTGCAGCGTATGTAACGTTTACAGGAATTGACGGTATTAATATTTTCCGCGCCGATGTATTGGCGATGTTATTTGTCGGTGGAATGATTCCGGTGGTATTTTCAGCAATGGCGATGAAATCGGTTGGTAAAGCTGCGATGAAAATGGTACAAGAAGTTCGCCGTCAGTTTAGAGAGATTCCAGGAATTATGGAAGGTACAGCTACCCCAGAATATGGTAAGTGTGTGGATATTTCAACAAAAGCTGCTTTGCGAGAAATGATTCTTCCTGGTCTGTTGACTATTATAACGCCTATTTTTATTGGGCTGGTATTTGGTGCAGAACCGCTTGGAGGTTATATGGCTGGTGTTTGTGTGAGCGGTGTGATGTGGGCGATATTTCAGAATAACGCCGGAGGTGCTTGGGACAACGCCAAGAAATCTTTTGAAGCCGGAGTAATGATAAATGGTGAAATGACTTATAAAGGAAGCGAAGCCCATAAAGCCGCTGTTACTGGTGATACGGTTGGAGATCCGTTTAAAGATACGTCAGGACCTTCTATGAATATTTTAATTAAATTGACGTGTTTGGTAGCCTTGGTGATTGCCCCAATTTTGGGAGGTCATGGTACTACTAATGAAATGGAAGGTGAACATGTTTCAGAAGAAATGTATATGATAGATGAAGATGGAAACCAAACCTTGTTAACTGATAACCAAGCGGAACAGATACAAGAAGTTTCAAAAGAAATTATGGTTAGTTTGTCCTCTAACGATACATTGACTACTGCCGATGTAACTATTAGAACAACGAAAGATGGTAAAACAACTACAGAAAGTAAAACGTTTACTGGAACCGAAGAAGAGGTAAATGCTCAGATTGAAGCGTTGCGGGAGCAACCTCAACAATAAAGCAACTTCTTTATTAAAATAAATGTAAACCCTGATTCACAGTCAGGGTTTTTTATGAGATTGTAGTATCTTTTCAGGTAATGAATTAGAATACTTCATTGCATTAGATATATATCAATTTAAAGTATTGAATTATTACATTGAAATAGCTGAAAATTCCCCGAAACGGATTAAAACCATTTACTTACGAAGTGTAAAGCATAAAAGAAAAGGGTGCGTATTAAAAGGTTGCTTTCAAACCATGATGTTACACCTGCTTTATTGGTTGAAGATAGTAAAGAGGCTATTAAACACGTAAAATTACACGGATTTATATGTTTAGGAAATAATTGAACGACTGCGTTTAAATAAATTATTTTAGTTACTGAGTTACTGAGAAATTTTTTACTTAATAACCAATAACCAAATAACTTTCGTAAAATCTATTATTTTTAATATAAAATCGCAGATTTAAACTTCCAATTATGTAGTAAGTAAAGTGTTTAACTACAGTCGTTTTTGAAATAGTCGTACGTGTCATATTGCGCTCGTACTGCAGGTTTGGTATGCTTCACATATTCGTTTTTTTGGTCAGCATCAATTATCCGTGCTTTTGTGTTATCGTTTAATTGAATGTCAATTAACTCTTTGATGGTTGTATGGTGATCGTCATCCAAAACCGGAGTAACTACTTCAATTCGGTGGCTGAGGTTTCGTTTCATCCAATCGGCTGAACCGATGTACATTTTTTCCTCACCATTATTTCCGAAGATATAAATACGGCCGTGCTCTAAAAAGCGATCGAGAATACTAGTAATACAAATGTTTTCACTTTGCCCTTTAATACCGGGAACTAAGGAACACATACCACGTACCAACAGCCTGACTTTCACTCCGGCATTGCTGGCTTTGTAAAGCAATTTGATCATGCTTTTATCTTGCAGGCTATTCATTTTAGCAATAATATAAGCCTCTTTTCCTGCTTTGGCGAGTTTTATTTCATTTTCAATTAAATCTTCAAATGTATCGCGTACTGTAAAGGGTGATATTAAAAGCCTATCCGGTTTAGGGATAATCATTTTTCCCTCAAGTACTAAAAACAGTTTATTAAGGTCTTCTGTAATTTCCTTCTCGGCAGTCATGATGCCAAAGTCGGTATATAATTTTGCTGTATTTTCATTAAAATTACCTGTTGCAATATATCCGTACCGTTTTGGAGATCCATTAGTTTTACGTTCAATGCACAGTATTTTTGAATGGATTTTAATAGCAGGAAAACTATAAATAACGTGCGCTCCGTTGTCTTCAAATATTTTGCCCCACTTTAAGTTATTGTGCTCATCAAAACGAGCTTTTACTTCAATAAAAACAACGACTTCTTTACCGTTTTTTGCAGCTCTAGCAATGGCGTCATTCAGTCTAGATTCACTGGCAGCACGATAAATGGTCATTTTAATAGTTGTGACTTTCGGGTCGTTTGCAGCTTCTTCTAATAACTTTATAACCGGTTCAAAATCTTGATAGGGATAATGAATTAATTGATCTTTTTCATCAATAGCTTTAAAAATGGAGTTTCCATTTGCTAACACAGGATGAGGTAAGGGCGGCAAATCTTCAACAGACAAGTTTTTAGAAGTTGGATTGGGAAACCCGAAAAAATCCTTAAAATTATGATAGGCACCTCCTTTTACAATATCAGCATTGTAAACCTCTAACGCATTTTTAAGTATTTCTTGAAATGCTTGGGGCGTTTTATTATCGATTAATAAGCGGGTAGCTTGTCCTGTGTCTCGTTTAGGAAGCGATTTTTTTATCTTCTCCATCACGTTTCCTGAAAACTCATCCTCAATATACAGCTCGGCATCCCGTGATTTTTTAATGGAATAAAACGTGATGTTTTCTTCTTTTTGTGGGGTTTGCCGAAGATTATATTTTAAAATATCATCGATAAAAGTAATAAAGTGTTTTCCGTTATGCTTCGGAAATGTAAAAAAACGAGGCTCGTCTTCAGATATTTTAACTAATTTGAAAGCATTGTTTTCTACTTGTGCAGCTAGATATAAAACTTCATTTTCAATAAAAACTGATTCGTCGCCAGTGCTAGAATTGCGACTAACTTCTAGCTTTTCCTTAAGGCTTTCTTCATAATATGATTTGGCAATTTCTTTTTGGGTGGAAGAAAATTCGGTATAATCAATTAAGTGAATATTTTCTTCCTTTAACTTCGGAATGATTTGATTTTTGAAAATAGCACCAAATTCTTCTTGTTGCAGTTCTACTTGTTTTTTTATTTCTTTTAAAACCTTGTTGGGTTTGGTAATGAGCTTTTTCCGAAGAGGCTTTTCAATTTCCTTGATCTGCCGAATATCGGACACCCGAACCCTGAAAAATTCATCTAAGTTTGAAGAGAATATCGCTAAAAACTTAATGCGCTCATACAATGGATTTCGGTCGTCTGCCGCTTCTTGTAAAACTCTGTGATTAAAACGAAGCCACGAAAGATCGCGGTGGTAATATTTAGTGTTGTATAATTTTGCCATAATATGCCCGCGAAGGCGGGTATCTTCTTAATTAAATCGAGCTTACCCAAAGAAAGGCAATTCCTTATAAAACGGGTGTTTTGGAAATGTTAAGTTTTAATAGATAAAGGACTTAAGTGTTATTGTACGATTAAAACAAGCCGTGAAGTTCTGCATCTATTTTACTAATTACTTCTCCTAAATGTTCAGGATCATCCACAAAATCAAGGTTATCTACATCTAGGATAATAAGGTTTCCTTTGTCGTAATCGTGTATCCAAGCTTCGTAACGCTCGTTTAAACGGCTTAAGTAATCAATGCTTATGGAGTTTTCATAATCGCGACCGCGTTTGTGAATTTGCTTTACCAGATTGGGAATTGAGCTGCGCAAATAAATCAATAAATCTGGGCCTTCGGTCACACTCTCCATCAAGTCGAAAAGCGAACGATAATTTTCAAAATCACGGTTGGTCATCAAGCCCATGGCGTGAAGGTTAGGTGCAAAAATGTACGCATCTTCATAAATGGTTCGATCTTGAATAACATCCTTTCCTTTTTCTCGTATTTCGAGAATTTGACGAAACCGGCTGTTTAAAAAGTAAATTTGAAGGTTAAAAGACCAGCGTGCCATTTGGTTGTAAAAGTCATCCAGATAGGGGTTGTCTTCCACATCTTCAAAATGAGGTTTCCACTTATAATGTTTTGCCAGTAAACGGGTTAAAGTTGTTTTTCCGGAGCCAATGTTTCCTGCAATTGCTACGTGCATAATCTTTACTTCTTAGGTTCGGTTAGTTTTAGGGTATGGATGTTTTGTCCGTCATAAATATACAGGAATTCCTGCGTAAGGTGCAAGTCTTTTATGGTTATTTCAGGTAATGGTATTTTTACTGCTTCGGCATATTTATTGGTTTTTCCTTCACTTATTTCAGCTAAGTAATATAAAGCGTTGTCTTTTAATCCCATTACCTTTTCATCTTGCTGAATTACTTTTGTAAAACCTTCGGCAGCTATTTCAGAAAGTAAACTTCCATACACATTAAAAGTCCGAATTTTGTTTTCAGTAAGTAGATAGCAATAATTAAAATTGCTAGTCTGAGAAATTAACCTTCCAGAAAATGGTTGCGATACCACGGCATTAGTTAACGATCGATAGTTGAACAATTCTAATTGTTGTGTATCAATATTAAAAATCCAAAGCCGATTATTACCAGCATTAGTTGCCGTATTAATATTTAAAAACTGGGGAAGATTATTGAAGCTGATGCGCTCTATTTCGTTTAATTTATTATCAACAAAAACGACGGTGTTAGTGTCTTCATAAAAAAGAACTACGTTTAACGGATTAATTATATCTACTGAAGTTATGGGCCCTAACTGAAGGTCGTTAAAAACAAAATCACCATCTACACCAGTTTTGTGCAACTCCATATTGGTGGTAAAATAGATATTGGTAAATGCATCAACCCCTACAAAAGTATCTGCGGACAAAGGTGTTTTTGAAATAAATTCAACTTGTTGCGCGAATAAAACGGGAGTAATTAATAAAAAAAGGAGGTACACGGCTTTCATAGGAGGTCAAGATACAAAAAGCGTGCTATATATTGTATTTTGTTTTAAAGCCTTCGAGCTTCAATGTGTTTTTGGCTAGCTTTTTTGGCTACTTTTACATATTTATCAGCGCAATCTTCAGCTCTTAAATTTCGCTTTTCTTGTAGTGTGGCAATAACTCGCATGGTATTCAGGTATTCTTCTTGAAGATCGTAAATTGTTTCGGCGAGAGCATATAATTTTTCACTTTCTGACTCAGAAAGTTTTTCGCTTATTTTTTTAGATATTAAAAGTAATTCATCACTAAGATCATCAAATTTTTCTTGGTTGTTTAAGAATCGCGATAATATGTTTTCAATCTCTTTATTGGTCTCATTGGCGTTTTGTTCCAATTGCGTTGAAACTTTAGTGGTTTTGTCTTGTTGGTTAGTTGAAAAGAATCCCATAATTGGTTAATTTACTAGGAAAGGTACGGAAAAACCTCCTCATGAGACACTTTATATAGAAATTTACGTATTTCTACGTAGTACTTTAAGCGGCTTTTTAATTCCGTATCTTTAATGAAAAATTGAACTATGCGAAAGATACTTTTTGGCGCTGTAATTACCCTTGTTATTGTATTTGGTCTGCGATATTGTGAGCATAACAAAGACGAAAGGGAGCAATTGGAAGCTAATACGACATTAATTCAAAAAGAATTAAAAAATGTAGGGAAATTGATTGTTACCGAAGGGAGCTATGCTCAGGTTTTTACCTTCGAAGATTGGAAAAAATTCTACTTAGATGTTTTTTCAGCACGTAAAAAAGCGTTGATTGTGGTCAATGCAAAAGCCACTATTGCGTACGATCTTAGCAAAATTGAGACAGAAGTTAATCAAGAAACCAAAACTGTTACTATTACCCACATTCCTGAACCAGAATTAAGTATAAACCCCAACATTGAATATTACGATGTAAAACAGGATTATTTAAACCAATTTGAAGCGGAAGATTACAATAAAATTAAAAAGCAGGTAGAATCGTCGCTTCGGAAAAAAATAGAAGCATCGGAATTGGTGGCCAATGCAGAAAACAGGTTGATTTCCGAATTACAGAAAATTTATATTCTAACCAGTTCTATGGGGTGGACGCTCCAGTATCAAGGCGAACCGCTTGAAAGTGAATCAGATTTAGAAAAGATAAAACTTTAACTTTCCCCTCCTGAATCAGGAGGGGTGCCCGAAGGGCGGGGTGGTCAAAAGCCAAAAACCCAAACAATGAACAAAAACATCCACAATAGAAAATATCTGGAAAACTTCCGAAAGGAACTCAGGAATAATGCAACTATTTCAGAAAAAAGACTGTGGAAAGCGCTTCAAAAATCACAACTTGAAGGCAGGAAATTTAGGAGGCAACATAGTATCGGAAATTATATTGCAGATTTTTATTGTCCATCCGAACGTTTGATAATTGAAATTGATGGTGCTGTTCATAATAACACAATTAATCAAGATCATGATTTTAAACGCACCCTATATTTAGAATCGTTAAATAATAAAATCATTCGTTTTACAAATGATGAAATTAAAAATTCATTGGAATTGGTTTTGGAGCGGATTAAGATAGAGTTTGTTGAAAGGTAGATGGTTAGAGTAATTAGATTTTTTAAAAGAAACCACCCCGCCTTCGGCACCCCTCCTCAACGAGGAGGGGAGAAAATTATAACCTTTTACTCAGTGATTTCCAGCCACCGCCGTTAATCGCTTCTACGCCGTTGTTATTTAATGTTTTAGCAGCATTGCCACTGCGAACACCACTGGCACAGCAGGTAATTACAGGTTTGTTCCATTGCTTGATTTCTGAAATTTTAGCGTCAATTTCATTTATGGGAATGTGTTTGGAACCCGAAATAGCACCAGCATCGTATTCTTTTTGTGTACGAACATCTAAAATCACGGCATCCCGATTTTTAAAATCTTGAACTTTTTTAGTGTTATTTCCGAATAAAGAATCTAGTAATCCCATAGCCTAATTATTTACTTGTTTCGTATTTATTTCTACCAATGATAATCCGCCATCAATTAAATGAGAACTTTTGGACGTTCTTTTTTAAGTGCTAGCAAATGTTTCAGTACTTTTTCAGAAAACGCATCATCTTTCGAAGCTAGTAGTTCATATATCTCCAACGGAAGCAACCAGTCGTTTGTATACTCTTTGCTTATGGTTTCAAAAATAGCTTTTAGCTCAGACAGCTTTTCTTTAAATGTGGTGTTTTCTTCCTTATTCCGAAGTAAACGTACGCTGTTGTACATATCGTTTAACTTTATTTCTTTTTCAGAAAGGTTAGAACGGGTGGTTTTTGTTTCACTTAATTTATGAAACGAAATAGGAAACGATAAATAATCGGCTGCGCCAGCTGAGGCAGAAACAATTTCTTTTCCAACAGCCATATCAAAATCACCCATTTCTGGAGTGAACAGCACTTCATCTTTATAAGTAACCGTACAGTTTGTAAACTGAATGAGCATCAATTCGCCTCGAAGGTTTCGCATTCCAGTTACGTTTAAACCTTCGACGGTTATGCCGCTTTCAAATTCAAAAGCAATGGGTTTACCATCGTAAAAGTTATAGGCTTGCAAATCGCGAGGTCCCATATTTTCTATCGCAAGGTTTATTTTTTTGAGTTTCCCCAATGGCGATCTAAATCCGTTGGTATGTCGGCTAATTCCGTGGCCAATCACTTCTTTTTCTCGGTAGGCAAGCGCTGTTTCGCCTTCGGTTTCAAAATAAACCACTTCATTGTCTTCATTTTGAATCATCCGAGTAAAATGACCGCTCACTTGTAAACCGGTACTCAATTCAATTGTACCTAATTGTTTAGAGTTTATCAGTTTTTTCAACCCGCGCCAACCGCCTTTTCTCACGGCCATGGTGTTGGCAAATTCCTCCAAAACTTCTTGTAAGTATGCAAAATCGGGCGTTACGTATAATTGTGGTTGCGGTTTGGTAATATCAAATTCTTGGTACGCCGCATCGATAGAGTACGGTATTTTTTTTACTTCCTCTTTCATGCACCACGTGCTTTCACCAATGGAAGAAAGCAGTCCGGCGCCATAAATTCTAGGAGTCTCAGCGGTGCCAATTAAACCATATTCAACCGTCCACCAATGTAAATTTCGGATGAGTGCAATTTCTGACGGTTCTACTTTTTTATACTGAAGTGTTTCCACCCGCTCTTCCGCATTTTGTATAATGGTTTCTGAAATACCATCGGCTTCCTTTAAAATAGAAAGCTCTCGTACGGCTTCGTACATGTCCATATCGTGTGCACTTGAAATGGCTTTGGCACCAATTTCACCAAAACGACGTAGGTATTCGGCATAATCGGGACTTGCAATAATAGGCGCATGACCGGCACCTTCGTGAATAATATCTGGTGCAGGAGTATATTCAATGTTTTCAAGCTGACGAATATCGCTGGCAATAACCAAAACCTTATATGCCTGAAATTCCATAAACGCATTGGGCGGAATAAAACCATCAACCGCAACTGCGGCCCAGCCAATTTCTTTTAGAATACGGTTCATCCCGTACATAGAAGGAATAGTGTCGATTGAAATTCCGGTTTTTTTAAGTCCACCCAAATAACTTTCGTGCGCTACTTGGCTTAAATAATCCACGTTTTTACGCATAACATACCGCCAAACCGCTTGGTTTATTGGGGTATATTGTTCGTAATCTTGCGGTTTTATGTACTGCTTTAAATGCGGTGGTAACCTATCTAGCAACTCGTTTGTTTCAATGCGCTCTTCCATAGTGTTCAAAAATAACGAAATTAGAACTACTTGAGTCGTAATTAATAATACGTTATAACAGATTTATGAAGGAGTTTCTAAAATCTGTATCTTGCAGAATACTATGAAACCGGCTTCCAGAAAAACTGAAATAATTACTACCGCTTCCCGTCTTTTTAAAGAAAAAGGGTATAATGCTGTCTCTATGCGGGATATTGCACAGGCCATGGGAATCAAAGCCTCTAGCTTATATAATCATATTTCAGGGAAACAGGAAATACTCTCAACCCTTGTTTTAACGGTTGCTCGCGAGTTTACCAATGGAATGGAACAAGTGCTTTCAAAAAAGATTACTTCCGTTGAAAAAATTAAAAAGATCATTGAATTCCATATCGATATTACCGTTACCTATTCTGAAGCGTTAGCGGCGTTGAACAACGATTGGATGCATTTACAAGATGACGATTTAAAGCAATTTGTGACGATGCGAGATGATTATGAAGAAAATGTTCGAATCATTATAAAGGAAGGAATCAAAGAAGGGGAAATAGCACCCAGACATCCAGAAGTGATTTTGTTTTCCATGCTTTCCACGTTGCGAACGCTGTATTTATGGTATGAAAAAAGAGGCAAACTAGATGTAAACATCTTGAAACGAGATATGGTCGCCGTTCTTTTAAAGGGAGTTGTATAGTATTGCCATTAATAGAAGTTCTGTATTTTTGCAGCTATGCAACCCAATAATTTTACTACAGCATTTTTCGGAATAGGAATCCAAAACGGGAAAACGCCCGAAAATCTAGGCGTGCTTTGGCGAACGGCTCAAAACATGGGCGCCAGTTTTATTTTCACTATTGGCAACCGCTATGCCAATCAAGCGAGTGATACGCATAATGCTGTAAAATCGCTTCCTTACTTTCATTATGAAACCTTTGAAGATTTCTATAAACATTTACCAAAAGGCTGTCGTATTGTTGGGGTTGAAAAAACAGAGAAAGCTGCTCCCTTAGAAAATTTTGAACATCCGAAACGTTGTGTATATTTATTGGGAGCCGAAGATCACGGTTTGTCCAACCAAGCGATTGAGAAATCACATTTTTTGGTTCAATTCCCTTCAGAAAACAGTTTAAATGTTGCGGTGGCCGGTAGTATTATTTTGTACGATAGAGGCCGAAATAAGCCAAGAATTTAGTATATTCATAAGTCGTGGCCGACTTAGATATGAGAACGCTTACTTCGACAGGCTCAGTACAGGTCGCTGTTAGATATTAGATGTGAGAATTCATTATAAAATTTGAAAATTGTCATTTTTTAAAAACTATTTAGCAATTAGACTGAAGAATAAAATTTCAAAAGGAAGCAAGTATAATTTTAGAAGATACCCGCCAAAGTTTATATTGAGCCTGCCTGCCTTGAGGCACGACAGGTAGGCGGAGTCGAAATACCAATAATACTATGAGTAGAGGATTTGTAAGAGAAGGCGACCAAGAAGAACCACCTATGATTCCACCACGGGCAGCGTTGCCCGAAGGAGTGGTAAATTACGTTACGCCAGCCGGAATGGAATTGCTGTTAAAAGAAAAAGCGGCATTACAAACTGAAATTAAAGAATTAACCATTACCGATGAGCGAGAACGAAGACGAGCACTTGCTGTTATCGAAGGAAAACTTACGTTATTGAATGAGCGTATTCATTCCGCTCGTGTGCTAGATCCCAAAGAGCAAGTTAAAGATGAGGTTCGTTTTGGCGCCAACGTAAAGCTTCAAAATAAAAGTAATAACACCAAGCAGCAGTTTACTATTGTAGGAGTAGATGAGGCTGATGTAACAAAAGGCAAAATCGCCTTTGTGGCTCCTATTGCCAGAGCAGTAACTGGAGCTAAAATTGGAGACGAAATAGACTTTAAGCTGGGTAATGAAGTTAGGAAGTTAAAAATACTAAGTATTTTGTATGCATAAAAAACGCCTTGTAGAATTCTACAAGGCGTTTTTTAGTTTCTTAATTTCTATTTATTTTTCAAACGGAATAAATTCAAAATTTTGTCCGCCAACAGATGCTTCAACGCTTAAACCAGCTTTTGGCATCGTAAACACAGCGACTCCATCTCTGTAATCAGCATTTAGGGAAGCTCCATCTTTAACCAATACAGCTGAAACTTTAGCGGATAGCTCAAAATCGTCATCTTTAAAACGTTTTAGGGATTCATCACTGTTAAAAAGAATTGCTTCTCTATAAGCTTCACCACCAATCTGTGCACCAACATCTATTTTTTTCATTTTAGCCATTCCAATAAGTTGACCGTTTTCGTAAACGGCTCCATTACCAGAAGCGCCACCAACAATAAAAGCACCTTCGCCTACATTGGGGAAGATTACGTATGCGTCTGCTTCAGCAAAGTATTTTGCCATTGACTTATTCTTGACAATAAACGCTTCTTTGGCTTTTTCAGCATCCTTAATCACTTTTCGGTCTTTGTCATTTTGTGCAAATAGCGTTAAACTAAAGCACATTAGTAATACGAGTAATAGATTATTCTTTTTCATAATTAGGTTTTTTTGTTATTAGAATATAAATTTAGTATTTGATAATCAGTATTTTAGTTAACGAGCTGTTATTGTTTTTCAAAAAAAACCTTAACTTTTATTTAAATTTGTTTTTTAGCGATTTAATGTTAATAAATAATGATTGTAGTGTTGAAAAGAGTAAAGACTAATTCATTTTAAAGTATCTTTGCCACAAATTAACGTTATGGAACACAAGGCAGGATTTGTAAATATTATTGGTAATCCCAACGTAGGTAAAAGCACCTTGATGAATGCTTTTATTGGCGAACGCCTTTCTATTATTACCAGTAAAGCTCAGACCACACGTCATCGTATTTTAGGAATTGTAAACGGTGAAGATTTTCAAGTAATTTTAAGCGATACGCCCGGAATTATAAAACCAGCGTACCAATTACAAGAAAGTATGATGGGGTTTGTAAAATCTGCTTTTGAAGATGCCGATATTTTACTGTATTTGGTTGAATTAGGCGAACAAAACCTAAAGGATGAAGCTTTCTTTGAGAAAATAAAAAGTGCTACTATTCCTGTGTTGCTTCTTATCAATAAAATCGATAAAGGAAACGAAGAGAAGTTAACCGAAGCGCTACAAATGTGGCAAGAAAAGGTGCCAAATGCCGAAATTTTTGCTATTTCAGCTTTGGAGAACTTTGGCGTTTCTGAAGTATTTAAACGCATCATCGAGTTATTACCAGCATCGCCTGCTTTTTATCCAAAAGATCAGTTAACTGATAAACCGGAACGCTTTTTTGTAAACGAAACCATTCGCGAAAAAATATTGATGCACTACAAAAAAGAAATTCCGTATTCCGTAGAAATCGATACGGAAGAATTTTTTGAAGATGATGATATTATCAGAATCCGTAGTGTAATTATGGTAGAGCGCGAAACCCAAAAAGGAATTATAATCGGACATAAAGGTTCAGCGCTTAAGCGTGTAGGTGTTGAGTCTCGAAAAGACTTAGAGAAATTTTTCGGAAAACAAATACACTTAGAAACCTACGTGAAGGTGAACAAAAACTGGCGTAATGATGACAGACAATTACGTCGCTTTGGTTATAACCAGTAATAATTAATCAACTTCGTAGTCCAGTTTCATGGTAATGGAAGCCGTTTTCTCTTTGGAAGAGGTGTTATAGGTCCCGCCCCACGAATACTCTTCGCTAGAGTTTTGACCAATAATTTGAAAAACACCCATATCTGCCGAAAGTAAATCGCCTAATTCTCCACCAGAGTTTTCAGCAATCTTTTCAGCCCTTTCCTTCGCATCAGCGGTAGCTTTAGAAATCATTTCAATTTTTAAATCTGCCAACTTCGTGTAATAATAACGAGGTGTTTGCGAATAAAACTGAATACCTTTGTTAAGTAGTTCGGTTATTTCACGCGAAATATCTTCCACTTTTTCAACATCTTTCGATTCTATTTTCAGCGATTGCGTTAATACATATCCCAAAAATTCTTCTCCGGCATATTCTCCTTGCGAATTATATTTCGCTTTCATGTTTTTCCGGCTACTTACGGCGTTAAAAACAAGCTCTTCTTTAGTAATCCCTTTTGATAGTAAATATTCCGAAATTACTTTTTTATCTCCTTCAAGATCGGTGTAGGCCTGTTGCAAATTGCTGCTTTCTTTTGAAAAGGAACCTTCCCAAACAATCAAATCGGATGTAAAATCAGCTTTTCCAAGACCTGTTGTTGCTATAGTTCCATCGCCTTTATTTCTATTAACAATTGAATTACCTAACAAAAATGCTGAAATAACAATGGCAATTGAAAAAATGAGTGCTACAATGGCGTTTTTCATACTATTTATTTATTTTATTTGAGACTTATAAATATAACAAAATCACAAGCATATCATTATATTTGCACAAAATTTTAGTTGAATGGGAAACATTGTAGCCATAGTAGGAAGGCCAAACGTAGGGAAATCTACTTTATTTAATAGATTAATCCAACGGAGAGAAGCTATAACCGATGCGGTAAGCGGTGTAACCCGTGATCGTCATTACGGAAAAAGCGATTGGAATGGAAAAGAATTTTCTATTATCGATACAGGAGGGTATGTAAAAGGAAGTGACGACATTTTTGAAACTGAAATTGACAAGCAAGTTGAATTGGCAATTGAAGAAGCTGATGCCATTATTTTTATGGTCGATGTGGAAAGCGGTTTAACCGGAATGGATGAAGAAGTAGCTTCTTTGCTTAGAAAGTCTAGAAAACCCTATTTTTTAGCAGTCAATAAAGTAGATAGCGCCACCCGCGAAAATGATGCGGTGGAATTTTATTCCTTAGGCGTTGAAAAATATTACACCTTATCAAGTAACAACGGAAGTGGAACAGGAGAATTACTTGATGATTTAGTAAAATCCTTGCCAGAAAAAGAAGAAGAAGAGGAGACTGAATTACCTCGCTTTGCGGTAGTGGGTCGTCCCAATTCTGGGAAATCTTCTTTTATCAATACCTTAATAGGCGAAGAACGGTATATAGTTACTGATATCGCGGGAACCACTCGAGATAGTATGGATACCAAGTATGATCGCTTTGGGTTTGAATTTAACTTAATTGATACAGCGGGTATTCGAAGAAAAACTAAAGTTAAAGAAGATATCGAGTTTTATTCGGTAATGCGAAGTGTCCGGGCGATTGAAAATTGTCATGTGATGATTCTTATTCTTGACGCTACGAGAGGTTTTGATGGGCAAGTACAAAATATTTTCTGGTTGGCACAACGCAACAATAAAGGTGTTGTGATTCTAGTAAATAAATGGGATTTAGTTGAAAAAGAAACCAACACGGTAAAAGAGTTTGAAAAACACATTCGGCAAGAGTGTGAACCTTTTACAGATGTCCCCATTGTTTTTATGTCTGTTTTAAATAAACAACGAATTTTTAAAGCCATTGAAACGGCAGTTGAGGTTTATAAAAACAGAAGCAAACGAATTAAAACCAGTAAATTAAACGATGTGTTGTTGCCTATTATTCAGGCCACACCGCCACCACAGTACAAAGGAAAATACGTTAAAATAAAGTTTATAACGCAATTGCCAATGCCATATCCTACGTTTGCATTTTTCGCCAACTTGCCACAATATGTAAAAGACCCTTACAAACGCTTTTTAGAAAACAAACTTCGGGAAAATTTCGATTTTACCGGCGTTCCGGTTAAAATTTACCTTCGGAAGAAATAAAACCTAGTTTTTGATTGATATTCGTTTTATACCAAAAGATTAGTATATTCGTTTCGAATATAACTAACTTTTATCAATCAAATCAAAATTATTATGAAGCACCTACTAGTTGGGACTATGCTTTTGCTTTCCATTGGCTCATTTTCTCAAACAAAAACGTTTGAAATTTCCGGACAGCTTATTTCCGAAGAAAAAAAAGAACCCTTAGAGTCTGCTACCGTTTACTTGCAACGGGTTCAGGACAGTTCGTTGGTCACTTATACCATTTCAGATAAACAAGGCGACTTTTTTTTAAATGATAAAACAGGTGATGAAAAACTGAATCTTTATATTTCATATGTAGGGTATAAAACCTATTTCAAAACCATTTCAATTGCTAAAGAAAAAATTAACCTAGGTGAAATTTCCCTTACTGAAGACGACAATGTATTAGATGAAGTGCTCATTAAATCGCAAGCTCCTGTTACCGTTAAAACAGATACGTTGGAATTTAATGTTGCTTCTTTTAAAACAAAAAAAGACGCCAATGTTGAAGATTTGTTGAAAGAACTACCAGGTGTTGAAGTAGATTCCGAAGGTAAGATAACGGTAAATGGCAAGCCGGTAAATAAAATACTGGTGAATGGAAAGCCTTTTTTTGGTGACGATCCTACCATCGCCACCCGAAATTTAACGAAAGAAATTGTCGATAAAATTCAAGTGACCGATACCAAAACAGAATCGGAGGCTTTTACCGGCGAGAAAGGCGACGATCAAAATAAAACCATAAACATTACCATAGACGAAGAAAAAAACAAAGGCATCTTTGGTCGAGTAGCGGGTGGCGTAGGGACCGATGATCGCTTTGAATATGCAGGGCTTATAAATTATTTTGATAATGATTTACGCATCAGTGCCCTTGGTGGTGGGAACAATATTAATTCGGCCGGTTTTAGTTTTGGGGAAATACAAAAAATGTTCGGAGGTGCTCGTTACGTAAGCATAAATAGTAATGGAGCAATCAATTATGGAGGCAAACAGTTTGGCGGTGGACAAGGGATTACCAATTCACGCACTGCAGGAGCCAATTATGCAGATGATTTTGGTGAAAACACAGAGCTCACCGCTGATTACTTTTATTCGGCTGCTAATTCCTTTAGTGATGAAATACGTAACAGGGAAAATATTTTACCGGATGACCGTTATTTTTCAAATTCAACGTCCAGTAACCAAAGTGATACCGATAGCCACGCAGCCAATCTACAATTTAAAACAAAAATAGATTCTACGTTTTTAATAAACATAAGGCCACAATTTAAGTACAATATCGGAAACTCTACTTATTCCAATGCTGAAGAAACCACCCGTTTAAATGGTGAATTAACCAACCAATCGAATACCCAACGAAATTCGGATAACATTAGGAAATCGTTTGAAAACAGTTTTAATTTGACCAAAAAGTACGGTGCTGGAGGTGGTTTTTTTAAATTAAACATAGATAACGAGATTGAAGATTCAGATATTAAAAATAAAATAAACTCGAATACTGAAATATTTGGTGATAATCCAGAAACCATAATACGCAATCAGTTTACAGATGGCGAACAAAGCTCCAATCAATACGAAATAAGACCAGAGTTTCGGCTACCGCTACTAGCAAAAAAACTATATTTTGATGCAGAATACTCCTATAAAAATGATAAGCGGAAGGACCGCCAAAGCGTTTTCGATTTTGATGAAGCAACACAAGGTTTTTCAAATTTTAATTTAGACCAAAGTACCGACTTTACAAATACAAATCGTAGTTCGCGTCCCGAAGCAGGTGTGCGCTATAGCGATAAAAAACTAAGAGCTGGCGTTAATGCAGGTTATGTTATGCGTACCCTAGAAAGCGAGGATGCGTTGCGTGATATAAATTTTGAAAACGATTTTGATGCCTTGGAGCTTTCAGCTAATGTTAGTTATAAATTCAGTCAAAAGTTCAGTGTTTATTCTGGGTATAATTTACGTAACAATGCTCCGTCGGTTTCACAGTTATCACCCTACGTTGATGTTTCAGATCCATTGAATATAATTCAAGGAAACCCTAATTTAAGTCCGTCAACTAATAATAACTTTTATACGGGATTTCGAAACTTTGACTTTCAAACCAAGTCTGGTTTTTACAGTTATTTTAATGCTGAATTTTCAAAAGATCGGGTGGTGCCTAAAACAACAGTAGACGATAATTTTGTAAGGAATACCACCTATGCCAATGTTGATGGATATTATAGTATTTATGGTAATGGGAGGTACAATAAAACTATAAAACTGGACAGCGTTAAAAGCATTAAATACCAGGTTGGTGGTAGTGTAAATGCCACACGGAATGTCAACTTTAACAACGAAGTACAATATGCAAGCCGTACCATAACCTATTCACCAGATGTAAGTTTTAGTTTTATTTGGGATAAACTTTTTCAAATTAAGCCTTCGTATCGGGTTTCATTCAGTGAAAATACTTTTAATCTCGATTTATTTGAAAATAGAACCTATGTTCAGCACGATTTACAATTGGAAACAACTACCTATTTCCCTGAAAAACTGGAATGGAACAATGACATAAATTATAGTTATAACTCTAACATTGCTCCAGGTTTTCAAAAAGATGCTATTTTTTGGAACACAACCCTTTCGTATTCAATTTTGGAAGATAAAGGGTTGATAACCTTAAAAGCTTATGACTTACTAAACCAAAATACCAATGCCCGTAGAACATCTACTCAAGATTATATAGAGGATGTACAAAGCACAGTCCTGCAGCGTTATTTTATGATCGGATTTAGCTATAAATTCAACACTTTAGGAAAAAAAGGAGAAACCAAAAGAGGCGATTTTTGGTTTGACTAATAGTATGCAGGGCCTTCGATACACTGATCTTTTTCGTCGGAGCACTCAGGCACCGTGGGAATCTAGAAGCTTGAAATTGGAAGCCGATATTAAGGGTGTTTGAGTGAATTCGAGAGCCCGGTAGGGATCACGAATTTGTATCGAAAATACCGATGTTGAAAGTTCAAATAAATATAATTTTTGGTTTATTAGCGAAAAATTATAAATTTTACTGAATACTGAAATCACCATCCTCCAGAAGCACCGCCGCCGCCGAAGCCGCCGCCACCAAAACCACCACCGAAGCCGCCTCCACCACTAAAACCACCACCACCTGAACTGCCACCGCCAAATCCGCCGGTACGTCCCAGGCTGCTTAAGATAATCATATCGAGAAGACCGCCACCCCTTCGGCCACCGCCACGACCGCCTTTTTTAGAACTAAAAGCAATGATAATGACGATGAAAATAATAATGATAAAAACGATATTACCTCCGCCGCCACTTGATTTTTTATTAAAATCCCTACCTTCTTTAAATTCACCCTTTAATGCGGCAAAAATGGCATCGGCTCCTTTATCTAAACCAGCATAGAAATCTCCCTTTTTAAACTCCGGAATCATAATTCGGTTTATGATACGTTCGGACATTAAATCGGTAATACGATATTCAATGCCGTAGCCGGTGTTTATATCTATTTTGCGATCTTCTTTAGCGAGTAGAATAAATATGCCATTGTCTTCATCTTTTTGGCCAATACCCCATTTTTGACCCCATTTGGCTCCTAATAATGAAATATCTTCACCTTTAGTTGTATTAATAATGGCAACAACAATCTGTGTCGAGGTAGAATCGGCATAGCGAAGCAGTTTGTTTTCAAGTGCTTTTTCTTGAGAAGCGTTTAATAGATTTACATAATCGTACACCGAAGTTTGCTTCGTTGTGTTTTCGGGTTTAGGAGGAATTTCATATTGCGCAATACTTGTTTCAGAAAAAAATAGGAATCCTATTAATAGTAAAAGAACGTTATATTTCTGAAATAATTTGGGCATACTCTTTATTAAAATTTATTAATTTACTACCAACTACTTGTCCTGAGCGGAGCCGAAGGGCTGACTACTATTTCACCCTACCGAAATATCATCAGGCAGTTCGTTAACGTCATCTTTTTGATACGGAAAATGTTTTTGTAACTGTTCGCCAGCCATTAAAATTCCATCAACTAAACCTTGTTCCATGTTCCCTTTTTTAAATTGATTAATGATGGTGTCTTTTGTGCTTTCCCAAAAATCCGGTGCTACCACATCATTAATACCACTGTCTCCTAAAATAACCAAGGTGCGGTCTTCTACAGCGACATAAATTAAAACACCATTGCTTTGTTTGGTATTATTCATATGGAGCATATCAAACACTTCGGCAGCGCGTTCAAAAGGGTCTATTTTGCTAGTTGCTTCTAAGTGGATGCGTACTTCACCAGAGGTGTTTTTTTCTGCTTTGCGAATGGCTTCAATGATGTCACCTTCGGTTTCGGCGGATAGAAAATCTTCTACTTTAGACATATGTGGTGTGTTTTAACTGCTAAAATCAAATTCAACATCAGGTGCTTGATCGGTTCCTTCATCAGCTTCAAAATAAGCTTTGCGCTCAAACCCTAAGATGCTAGCGGCAATCGTGGTTGGAAATTGTCTTACTTCGGTATTTAAAATACGAGCTTCGTCATTAAAACGATTTCGTTCTACATTAATACGGTTTTCAGTACGTTCCAATTCGTTGATTAATTCTTTGAAATTTTCATTGGCTTTTAAATCTGGATACCGTTCAAACGTAGCCAATAACCTGGAAAGTGCAGACGTTAAGCCGGATTGTGCTTGCTGAAATTGCTCTAATTGATTAGGCGTTATATTTGAAGGATCGATAGTAACAGAAGTAGCTTTGCTTCGAGCTTCAATTACTCTAGTAAGCGTTTCTTGCTCAAACTCCGCATACCCTTTTGCCGTGTTTACAATATTCGGAATTAAGTCCGCACGGCGTTGGTAGGAGCTTTCTACATTTGCCCATTGTGAGGTTACATTTTCTTCCAGTTTTACCAGTTTATTATTCACATTTGCAAACCAGAATCCGGCAATAGCTATAATTGCTACTACTATTACAAGCGGGATGAGCCATTTTTTCATTAGTATTGTTTTTAAAGTTGGTTTTTTATTTTAAGCAGTTCTGCTTTTACAGTTTCTAATTTACGAATAATCTCGAAATGGCTTAGTGTTTTTTGTTTGTTCTCTTTTAAATGTGTCTTTGCCCCTTCGAGTGTGAAACCGCGTTCTTTTACTAAGTGATAAATAAACTCAAGGTTTTTAATATCTTCTTGTGTAAATTTTCGGTTTCCTTTGGCGTTCTTTTTTGGTTTTAATACATCAAACTCTTTTTCCCAAAAACGAATGAGAGAAGTATTCACTTCAAAAGCTTCGGCTACTTCACCTATATTATAATATCTTTTTTCGGGTAGGTCTATATGCATTAGTCAAGCGATTGGTTTTCTTGTTGTGCTACTTTTTGCATTTCAGCAAACTCCTCCGGTGTTAGGTTCCCGTAGTAAAAGTTAATGGGGTTAATACGGTCATCATCTTTAAAAACTTCGTAATGCAGGTGTGGAGCCTCAGAACGACCGGTACTCCCAACAAAACCAATTAAGTCGCCACGTTGTACTTTTTGTCCTTTGCGAACATTGTACTTATACAAATGCCCATATAAACTTACATATCCATATCCATGATCAATACGAATATGATTTCCATATCCTGTTGAATTATTATCTGCACGGAGTATCACACCATCTCCTGATGCATATACAGGCGTGCCGCGAGGCGAAGTGAAATCCATACCATAATGAAATTTACGTGCTTTGGTAAAAGGATCGGTACGATATCCATACCCAGAAGCCATACGCGTAAGGTCTTCGTTTTTTACGGGCTGAATAGCAGGAATAGCGGCTAATAATTTTTCTTTTTCCTCAGCGAGTTGCGATATTTCATCTAGAGAGCGCGATTGTACCACAATCTGTTTGGTCAATATGTCTAGACGTTTACTGGTATTTACAATAAGTTTTGAATTATCAAAACCTTCTAATTCTTTATAGCGATTAACCCCGCCAAAACCTGCTTTTCGTTGTTCTTCAGGAATGGGATTGGCTTCAAAGTAAACACGATATAAGTTGTTATCGCGATCGGCAACCTCAGTTAGCACCTTTTCGGCTTCGTTCATTTTTTTGTTTAGAAGCTCGTATTGTAGCTCCATATTGGACAGCTCACGCTTTAATGTTTTTTCTTTGGGCGTCTCTACATACGGCAAGTTTATGTATACTAAAAACACAAGAAAACCACCCAATAAGACCCCAACAAGGCCCAATAAGAATATACCGATTTTTCGGCCTTTCTTTTTTTCTATTTTACGATAGGAGAGTGTTTCACTATCATAGTAATATTTAACCTTCGACATACGTTAAAAAAATCCTATTTTTGCGGTTGATGGCAGCGCTAACCTTTGGATAACGAAATACAAATATAGAAATTGTTTTGCGTTTTGTCGTAATCATTAATTTTGAATAAAATTACTCGCATGAAATCTAAGGAAATAAGATCCACTTTTTTTGAATTTTTTAAATCGAAACAACACACAGTTGTTCCGTCGGCCCCTATGGTTATTAAGGATGACCCAACGTTGATGTTTACCAATGCGGGGATGAATCAATTTAAAGAATTTTTCCTCGGAAACAGCAATCCTAAAAATACTCGCGTTACCGATACTCAAAAATGTCTTCGCGTTAGTGGAAAACATAATGATTTGGAAGAAGTAGGGATGGATACCTATCACCACACGATGTTTGAAATGATAGGAAATTGGAGTTTTGGTGATTATTTTAAAGAAGAAGCCATTGCTTGGTCGTGGGAACTGTTAACCGATGTTTTTAAAATTGATAAAGAAAAACTCTACGTTACCATTTTTGAAGGTGACAAATCTGAGGGGTTAGAGCGTGATACGGAAGCCTACAATTTTTGGAAGCAGCACATTGCTGAAGACCGAATTTTAAACGGTGATAAAAACGATAATTTCTGGGAAATGGGCGAGCAAGGTCCGTGTGGTCCGTGTAGCGAAATTCACGTTGATCTTCGTTCTGAAGAAGAAAAAGCAAAAGTACCTGGAGCCGATTTGGTGAATGCTGATCATCCACAGGTTGTGGAAATCTGGAACTTGGTTTTTATGCAATTTAACCGAAAAGCCAACGGTAGCCTTGAAAAACTTCCGGCACAGCACGTAGATACAGGAATGGGCTTTGAACGCTTGTGTATGGTACTTCAGGAAAAGAAAAGTAATTACGACACTGATGTGTTTATGCCGCTTATTCGGGAAATTGAAGCCATTACTAATACTAAATATGGCGAAGAGGAAGAAAAAGATATTGCCATTCGGGTTATTTCAGATCACGTTCGTGCCGTTGCTTTCTCCATTGCTGATGGGCAGTTGCCTTCCAATACGGGAGCTGGTTATGTGATACGACGTATTTTAAGACGCGCGATCCGATATGGATTTACATTTCTGAATAAAAAAGAGCCTTTTATTTATAAATTGATTGACACATTGGTTAAACAATTGGGCGAAACGTTCCCAGAGCTTGTTTCAGAAAAAGATCTGATTGCCAATGTTATTAAAGAAGAAGAGCATTCTTTTTTACGCACGCTAGATCAAGGTTTAGTGTTGCTTGAAAATGTGATTTCTAACGCTAAAAGTAAAACCATTTCAGGTAAAAAAGCCTTTGAATTATATGACACTTTCGGATTTCCAATTGACTTAACTGCTTTAATATTAAGAGAGCGTGGCTATGAATTGAACGAAAATGAATTTGAAACCGAACTACAACAACAAAAAGAGCGTTCCAGAGCTGCTACAAAAGTAAAAACCGGAGATTGGGTTATTTTACGGGAAGACGATGTGGAAGAATTTGTGGGCTATGACACACTGGAAACCCCAGTAAAAATAACCAGATACCGAAAGGTGGAAAGTAAAAAAGAAGGTGAACTGTATCAGTTGGTATTCAATTTGACCCCTTTTTATGCAGAAGGAGGTGGACAAGTTGGTGATAAAGGCTATCTGGAAGCACCCGATGGCGAAGTAGTTTATATTGTAGATACTAAAAAGGAGAACAATTTAATTATTCATTTTGTAAAAAACCTACCGCGCAATCCAGAAGCTACTTTTAAGGCAGCGGTAGATGTGCAGCAGCGTTCTAAAACAGCTGCTAACCATACCGCAACGCACTTGTTGCACCAAGCATTGCGAAGTATTTTAGGAGCGCACGTAGCGCAAAAAGGCTCGATGGTGCATAGCGGAAATCTGCGTTTCGATTTTTCACATTTCAGTAAAGTGAGTGATGAGGAATTGAAAGAAGTAGAAGACTTTGTAAATGCTCGCATTCATGAAAACCTGACTTTACAAGAACAGCGGGGAATTCCCTATCAGCAAGCGCTTGATGAAGGAGCCATTGCTTTGTTTGGCGAAAAATATGGCGATGCAGTACGCACCATCCGTTTTGGGAACTCGATGGAGCTTTGTGGCGGTACGCACGTGCCCAACACAGGAAATATCTGGCATTTTATAATAAATTCTGAAAGTTCTGTAGCTAGCGGAATTAGAAGAATTGAAGCTATTACAGGTGAAGTCGCTAAAAATTATTTTATCGACAGAAGCAACGAATATGCTGAAATAAAGAAAACGTTGAATGTTCAAAACCCTGTTAAAGCTGTAAATAGTTTGCAAGATGAAAATGCAGCGTTGCAAAAGCAAGTGCAAGAATTATTAAAAGACAAAGCTAAAAACTTAAAGGGTGACTTTAAACACGATATTGAAACCGTAAACGGTATTAATTTTTTGAGCAAAGAAGTAGATTTAGATGCTTCTGGAATGAAAGATTTAGCGTTTGAAATGGGAGGCGAAATAGATAATCTCTTTATTTTATTTGGATCAAAACAAAACGGAAAAGCATTGCTTACGTGCTATATTTCTAAAGAATTAGCAGCTGATAAAGACTTAAACGCAGGACAAATAGTACGTGAACTTGGAAAACATATTCAAGGTGGCGGAGGTGGACAGCCATTTTTCGCAACAGCAGGAGGTAAAAATCCAGATGGTATAAACGAAGCACTTAGCAAAGCAAAAGATTATATTTCATAATTATGAAATTACAAACGCAAATACCATTAACCCCACAACAGAATCAGATAGATTACGAGTCTAAAATTCTGTTAATGGGGTCTTGTTTTACGGAGAACATTGGTGAAAAACTAGCGTTTTATAAATTTCAACAGCTTCAAAATCTTTTTGGGATTGTATTTCATCCTGTAGCGATTGAAAAGTTGGTTACACGAGCAATAAACGGAGATCTTTTTAACGAAGCAGATATATTTCGACATAATGAACAATGGCATTGTTTTGAGGTCCATTCAAAGCTTTCAACCAATGACAAAACTGCTTTTATTTCAAATTTGAATACTAATTTAGAAAACCTAAAAGTGTATCTTGAAAAAGCTTCTCATATCATTTTTACCTTTGGTACGGCTTGGATCTATCGGTTTATTGAGAGCGATGCCATTGTCGCGAATTGCCATAAAATTCCACAGAAAAAGTTTCTAAAAGAACTGCTTTCAGTTGAAGAAGTTTCCGCAGCAATTGAAAACACTAGTACGCTAATTAAAACGGTAAATCCACACGCTACGGTTATCACAACTGTTTCACCGGTGCGGCATATAAAAGACGGATTTGTAGAAAATATGCAAAGCAAAGCACATTTGTTAGCGGGGTTGCACGAAACGATTGCTGAACAAAATCGGGCTTTTTATTTTCCTTCTTTCGAACTTATGATGGATGAATTACGTGACTATCGATTTTATGAAGAAGATATGATTCATCCTAATAACTTGGCAATTTCCATTATTTGGGAGCGGTTTAAAAAGGTATGGATTGCTTTAGAAACTGAACAGCTTCAAAAAGAAATTGAAACGATTCAAAACGGATTACAGCATAAGCCATTTAACCCTTCAGGCGAAGCGCACAAAGACTTTCAGAAGAATCTTCAGAAGAAAATAGTAGCAGTTCAACAAAAATTACCATCTGTAAAATTCTAACTTTCTAGAACGTTCCAATAAAACTCTATTTTTTGACGTTAACAAAACATTGACAACCTCCTGTTAAGAATATATAAATATCATGGCAGGGTTGTACATTTTTTTATTTTTACCCAAATAACAAATTAAAACTTGAATATGAAAAAGCTTTTAGTACTTGCACTAACTACCGTAATCTTTGCTTGTAGCAATAATGACGACAATGCACAAGTAATCAATAACCCACAGACGCCAGGACTGGCTTACGCGGTAAGTGATTCTGATTTTATGACTACATATGGTAATTTACGGAGTGAATTACAAGTAAATTCGAATATATCAATTGTAGCAGAAGTTAATCACACGGCGAATGCGCAAAGCGTAGAGCAAGATTTACGGAATACCCGCGTTATTTTCTTCGGAAATCCTGCATTAGGAACCCCGTTAATGCAAGAAAATCAATTGGCAGGACTTGATTTGCCTCAAAAAATGTTGGTGTATGAAGATAGTAACAATAACGTGTTTGTTACTTATAATGGTACTGAATACTTAGCGGCTAGACACTCAGGGGTTGGAGCAGCTACAACGTTGCAACAAGTAAAAGGCGCATTGGCAAGTTTTGCTGAAAACGCAACGAATAGTACTGTTACAGAAAACTCTAGTACAGGTATAACCAATAAAGATGGTATAATTACCTTGGTAAGTAATAATGATTTTAATACTACATTTAACAACTTGCGCAATTCTATTGTGGACAACTCAAATCTTGAATTTGTAACAGACTTAGATCATCAAGCCAATGCTCAATCGGTAGGAATGGACTTGAGACCTACTAAAGTTGTTATCTTCGGAAATCCAACGTTGGGAACACCGCTAATGAAAAACACACAAACTACAGCAATTGATTTACCACAGAAAATGTTGGTTTGGGAAAAAGAAGATGGTACCGTAAATATATCGTATAACGATCCCGATTTTCTAAAAGAAAGACATGGAATTACCAATAACGATGAACGATTGGATCAAATTAAAAGTGCATTGAACAACTTAGCAATAGACGCTGCAAATTAATGAGTGTATTGGTCGGGCATTTTTCTGCTGTTCAGTGTTTTTTCTATGGCAGAACCGATTTTGTATAATGTAACTTCAGAAAATGGTGAAGCAATTAGGGTTAACCCTATTGGTTCACCATTCTTTTTATAGCCCATAGGTATTGTTAAGCAAGGGTGCAAGCCCACCGCAGCTTCAGCACTATGCGAGTTGTTTATGGATAAAATAGCATCTAAGTTGTATTCTTTTATAGGTTCTTGAAAAAAAGTAGTGCCTTGTTCGTGTAAACTCTTTTTTATCTTTTTAAAAGCTTCAGTTGAGGTCGTGTCAGCCATAATTCCGTCAAAAATTCCTTGGTTATACGGCATATACTGTAAGCTGTCTTTTTTGTTAAAAGCCATTACTTCTTTTAGGTTGGTAACCTGAATATTTTCTGAAGCATATTTATCTAAATAGGTGGGGAGATCTTCTTTCATCTCCAAGTTTAATAAAGTTAAAAATCCATCTAAAGATGTTTCGGGTGGTGTAAACTCTATAATTTCGGCTCCCGCACTTTTTAACTTCTTAATGGTTTCCGCATAAACTGAATCTGACAGTAAACTTTTTATAACGCCAAGTCGCTTTCCTTTTATGGAAGCATCTTTAACAGCGTCGATATATTTTTCAGATACCGAAACACTACTAGCATCGTTTTCGTCTTTGCCAACCATTGCGCTTAACATTATGGCATTGTCAACTACATTTTTGGTCATTGGTCCTGGTGTGTCCAATGTATGCGAAATTGGAACGATACCGCTTCGGCTTAACACACCAATTGTAGGTTTTAGGCCAACGATAGAATTTTGCGCAGATGGCGAAATAATCGACCCTGCTGTTTCAGTGCCAACCGCGGCAACGGCATAATTTGCAGCTGTTGCGGTACCGCTTCCGGCACTGCTTCCGCCGGTTTCAAATTGTTTTCTTCCATAGGGATTAAGAGTTTGACCGCCAATAGCACTATAACCCAGCGGACAACCTTGACAAAAGTAATACGCCCATTCACTTAAATTCACTTTTCCTAGAATGAGCGCCCCCTTGTTTTTAAGCTGCGAAACAATAAAAGCATCTTTTGTAGGAGCGTTTTCTTCCAAAACTTTCGCTCCCGCCGTTGTATTCATGTTCTTTGTGTCGATGTTGTCTTTTAACACGATGGGCATTCCATACACAGAATAATTGTTACTGGTTTTATTTTTATCTCGTTCTTTGGCTTCTTTGAGTATATTAGGATTTAAAGCAATGATGGTATGTAAGCTTTTTTCTTTATTTAATTCATAGTTAAAAATTCGTTTTAAGTAGAAAAGTGTCAATTCTTCATACGTAAAAATACCTTCGAAAATAGCTTGTTGAATACTAGGGATATCTTTTTCAAGTATATACGGCTTTAGCTGTTCATACCGTTCTTGTGGAAAAGCTGAAACGGCTGGAGCTAATTTCCGAAATACTTCGTTCTTATCTAAAAAATTAGACTGGATTAACTTGTACTGCATTCTAGAATTCGAATGGTTTTGCTGATTTTGGATTTCAGCAGTTTCATCATAAGCTTTCCATAGAGGTTGCTTAGAATCTTGGGTTTCTTGTCCAAGAATTTTTGTAGAGTTGAAAGAGAGAATTAATAAGGAAAAAATAACCAACGTAGTGGATGATTTCATAGTGTTTGTTTTCTATAAAAATAAGAAAAACCACCCCGTAATAACAGGATGGCCTTACTTATTAATCGTTTATAAAATATTTTTATAAATTAAACGCCTCTTTAACGGCATCTAAATAGTCTAGTTTTTCCCACGTAAAAAGTTCTACTTCTTTCTTGATGGTTCCTTTGTAAGGGCTTTCAAATATTTTAGTTACGGTCTCTGGGATGCGCCCCATATGGCCATAAGCAGCGGTTTCAACATAAATAGGATTACGTAATTTTAAGCGTTTTTCAATAGCGGCAGGTCGCATATCGAATATTTCAGCTACTTTTTTAGCAATTTCACCGTCGGATAAATCAACTTTGGAAGTACCGTGTGTGTTCACTAAAATAGAAGTAGGTTCTACCACACCAATGGCATAACTTACTTGTATTAATACTTCTTCCGCAACGCCGGCTGCTACTAAATTCTTGGCGATATGTCGAGCTGCATACGCAGCACTTCTATCAACTTTACTTGGGTCTTTTCCGCTAAAAGCACCACCACCGTGGGCTCCTTTTCCTCCGTAGGTGTCAACGATTATTTTTCTACCCGTTAAACCGGTATCTCCGTGAGGACCACCAATTACAAACTTCCCGGTTGGGTTTATGTGGTAGGTTATATCATCATTGAATAATTTTTGAACATACTCCGGTAATTTTGCTTTTACCTTCGGAATTAGAATTTCAAGTATGTCCTTTTTAATTTTTTTCAGCATCGTTTCATCTTCATCAAAATCATCATGCTGCGTAGATAAAACAATGGATACTATTTTTTGCGGTACGTTGTCGTCACTGTATTCAATGGTAACTTGACTTTTTGAATCGGGGCGCAAATAAGGAATCTCGGTTCCTTCACGACGCAATTTCGCTAATTCAATTAGGATAGTGTGCGAAATTTCTAGCGCTAACGGCATATAATGCTCCGTTTCGTTGGTAGCATATCCAAACATCATTCCTTGGTCACCGGCACCTTGCTCTTCTTTGTTCTCGCGGTCAACTCCTTGGTTGATATCTTGGGATTGCTCGTGAATTAACGAAATAACCCCGCAGGAATCCCCGCTGAATTTATACGCGCCTTTCGTATATCCAATTTTATTAACTATATCTCTTGCAATTTGCTGCACATCCAAATAGGTGTCGCTCTTTACTTCTCCAGCAAGTACAACTTGGCCAGTAGTCACCAACGTTTCGCAGGCTACTTTCGATTCGGGATCGAAGGCTAAAAAATGATCTAATAATGCGTCGCTAATTTGGTCTGCAACTTTATCTGGGTGTCCTTCAGAAACACTTTCTGAAGTAAATAAGTACGCCATAAAGGTCTTTTTAAATTTTTATATTCTGAAGATTTGACGAAAGCGTCGAAGGAAGTTTACACTGCCTTTAGCATTTTTAACTCCGTACTTGATACGGAGGTCTCAACTTCAATTAAGCTAGTTGAGTAGAGGTTGCAATCAGTCAAATCTTTCCTCTTTCAGGCGACAAAGATAGTATTAAAAAAGACTATTTAAAAAGAAGCAATTTCAAAATAAAGTTAAATTAATTTGGAATATCAAAAAATGTTTAGCAATCTTTGTACACACAAAGTTCAAATCTTTATTGAAATGTTATCAAGAAAGGCCGAGGGAATAGACCCTATGACGCCTTGGCAACCTCCCGATCTTTCGGGGAAGGTGCTACATTCTATCTCGTACATACGGGAATAGATAACGACAAGACAATTTTTAGTTTAAAAAAGATTGTTCACTCATTTCTTAATAACATTTTTCTTATAAAGTACGCCAATAGGCGCATTTTGACTTTTGGTTTAATTTTTTATTAACTCAAAAAAAAAGAAAAATGAGTACACAAAAACTAGCAACACAATCGTTGCACGCAGGACACGATGTAACCGCAAATGGAGGAACCCGAGCGGTACCTATTTACCAATCTACTAGTTACGTTTTTAAAGACAGCGACCACGCTGCCAATTTATTTAACCTATCAGAACCCGGGTTTTTGTACACCCGCATCAACAATCCCACAAATGATATTCTAGAGCAGCGTTTAGCTGCATTGGAAGGAGGAATTGCTGCCGTAGTCACAGCTTCAGGAACATCGGCTATTGCTACAACCTTACTTACTTTGTTGCGGGCTGGCGATCATATTGTAGCGTCCAGTAGTTTGTATGGCGGAACGTATAACTTACTAAATGTTACACTGCCAAGATTGGGAATTAAAACAACCTTTGTAAATGCTGATGATCCGGAAAATTTCAATAAAGCGGTTCAAGAAAACACACGAGCTATTTTTATAGAATCGTTGGGAAACCCAAAATTGGACGTGCTCGATATTGAAGCAATTTCAGAAATTTCAAAAACGAATAAAATTCCGCTGTTGGTTGATAATACAGTCGCTACACCAGCTTTGTTAAACCCAATTAAGCACGGAGCCAATATTGTAATTCATTCGCTTACCAAATATATCAATGGAAATGGAACTGCTTTAGGCGGTGCCATAATCGATGCGGGTACGTTTGACTGGACCAACGGGAAATTCCCTGAATTTACTGAACCATCAGCCGGTTATCACGGATTGGTTTATTCCGAAGCATTAAAAGAAGCAGCGTTTATTGCAAAAGTAAGAATTGAAGGACTTCGTGATTTTGGTGCGGCGTTGAGCCCCTATAATGCGTTTCAAATTTTACAAGGTTTGGAAACACTGGAAATCAGGATAAAAAAGCATAGCGAAAATGCCCTAGAACTTGCCAAGTGGTTGCAAAATAGGAGTGAAGTGGCTTGGGTAAATTATCCCGGACTTTCAGAAAGTAATTACTTTAATTTGGCTAAAAAATACCTTCCAGAAGGACAAAGCGGCGTGCTTACTTTCGGTTTAAGAGGCGGATTCGATACTGCTAAAAAGGTTGTAGATGCGACTAAACTATTCTCTTTACTGGCCAATATTGGCGATACCAAATCCTTGATTATCCATCCAGCGAGCACCACACATCAA
>Ga0209309_10000635_pt1 | contig 40184 bp, 30 predicted proteins | sample COGITO_mtgs_1204_2_FD_184807 | JGI IMG/M metagenome (GOLD analysis project Ga0209309, IMG submission 184807) | Pelagic marine microbial communities from North Sea - COGITO_mtgs_120412 (SPAdes) (version 2) | ecosystem: Environmental > Aquatic > Marine > Epipelagic ... | reverse complement strand
AAGATAATCCTACTGTAATTCGGATTATGCAGCCAAGGCGTAGTTATTCTCGCCGTTTAAAAAAGTGTGAAATATGAGATTTACGAGCTATATCCCAGCGCTCGACGTGCTTACTATCCAATTAGACTCGCTGTCAAATCCAAGTCGACCCCATAAAATAATGAACTTTTGTGCGTTCCTGCTTCAAAAAAAGCAGGCCGGGCTATCCGTTTCAATCCTGTTCAATTTAAATAAATTAAACAGGGATTTTCTCTTCTATCCCTAACGCGGCTGCAAAGATACAGATTAAAATTTATATCTTTACAGAACACCTTACTTAAAACAAAATCCATACCAGACTATGATAAAATTTGCCCTAATTAAAGAGCGTAAAACGCCGCCAGATAGACGAGTGGTATTTTCACCAAATAAATTAAGAGAAGTCGTTCAAAAATTTCCAGAGGCAAGTTTTAAAATTGAATCATCAGATATCAGAATTTTTTCAGATCAGGAGTATAGAGATGCGGGTTTTGAAGTTTCCGAAGACATCTCAGAATGTGATGTTTTACTAGGCGTTAAGGAGGTTCCTCTTCCATTTCTAATCCCAGATAAAAAGTATTTTTTCTTTTCCCATACCATCAAAAAGCAGCCTTATAACAGAGATCTTCTAAGAGAGGTACTAAATAAGAATGTAGAACTTTATGATCATGAGGTGGTAGTAAAGGAAAATGGACACAGACTTATTGGCTTTGGTAGGTATGCCGGTTTAGTTGGTGCTTATAACTGTTTTAGAGCTCTGGGAGTAAGAGATTCACTTTACGATCTGCCAAAAGCTGAAAGTTTACCAGATCTTGCGGCGCTTTTGTCAGCTCTTGATACTATTAAAATTCCGAATCTAAAATTTGTTCTCACCGGAAGCGGAAAAGTAGCTCACGGAGCAAAGGAGATTCTGGATCATCTTAAAATTAAGAAAGTAAATGTTGAACGCTATTTGACAGATCAATTTGATGAACCGGTTTATTGTAGGATAGACGTTTTGGATTATAATATTCATAAAAGTGGTAAGAATACTACAAATCGGCATTTTTATAAGCATCCAGAAGAATATAGCTCTAATTTTATGAGGTTTGCTAAAGTAAGCGATGTATTTATTGCCGGGCATTTCTATGGAGATGGTGCTCCTATGTTTTTTACTCAAGAACAAGCGAATTCTTCAGATTTTATAATAAAACTTGTGGCAGATGTTTCTTGTGATATCAATATTCCAATTGCTAGTACCATAAGACCTTCAACAATAGCCGAACCTTTTTATGGATATAATCCGGAAACAGGAACTGAAGTAGATTTTAGGGAGAAAAATGCAATTATGGTAATGGCTGTAGATAATTTGCCATGTGCGTTACCAAGAGATGCTAGCGTAGGTTTTGGAGATATGTTCTTAGAACAAGTGATACCTGCATTCTTTAATAGCGATAAGGATGGAATTTTACAAAGGGCTAGAATGACTAAAAATGAAGAGCTTACAGATAGATTTAAATACTTACAAGATTATCTTGAAGGTGTAGATCATATCTAAATGCAATGGTTATACAGAGCTCTTAATTGTTTTTAGAGCTCTGTATAGCAATACAAGATTATTACTTGGTTATCCAAAGTGGAGCGTCAAGATCTTGATTAAAAAGTTCTTCTGTAACACTACCTACTAGTAAGGAAGAAAATGTATTTCCTCCTTTATCTCCTACAATAATTAAATCTACTTTAGAATTTTGTGCCTTAATTCTTATTTTTTCAGCAACACCGGTATCTCTACCCGGAATGATCTCGAGTGCTAGTTCACGCTCAAGATGGAGCTTTTTAATAAATTTTTCATATCGCTCTTTTAGGTGTTTCTCAATTTTAAGATCTAAATTTTCTTTGGGTACATAAGGAGAGAATTGCACGGGAACATTGTACACATGTACCGCTTTAGCATTTGCATGAGTAGCGCTTTGAATGATTTCTGTTAATTCAAAAACTTTTTTGGAGGCATGAGAAAAATCGGCACCAGCCCAAATATTGGTGATCTCTGGTTTTGCGCCTTTAGGTATAGAAAGAATATTACATTTTAGTATTCTCAGCAATTTTCCGCTAACTACTCCGGTACCTCCCATCTTGTTCTTATTCCCGATAATAGCAAGTTGAATCTCATATTTATTAACTATATAATTGATAAGAGATTCGGAATATGGATCTTCAGAGATAAGTACTTCCCATTCTACAGGTGCCTTAAATTTCATTTCCACTTTTTCGTTTAATTCATCTCCAATAATTTCATCAAGATTTAGATTTTTCAACTGCTCCTCAAACAATGCGGAAATTTCATATTTCTTAATATTATGAACAAAATAAACCTTTTCAACCTTGAGCGTTTCAGCAATATAAGAGGCGTAGTTTATTAAAGTATCATCAATATCAGATAGATCGAGCGCAACTAGTATATTTTTTATGTTGTACATGGAAGACTATTTTAAAGTGTTTTGCTGGTTGGTATTTCTTTTCTTTACGATGTCTGAAACTATTTCTTCGTAATTCTCCAGTTCTTTCTGGGATTTCCGTTTGTTTAGTTTCTCTAGATCTTCACTTAAGCCTTTATAAAGAGAATAACACATAATTATCAAAATTAAAGCAAAGGGGAGCCCCGTGACTATTGATGCTGTTTGAAGTGCTTGTAAACCTCCACCTACCAGAAGTACAGCTGCAACAGTACCTTCTGCAAGTGCCCAAAAAATACGCTGCCCCACCGGAGCATCAATTTTTCCACCGGAAGTTAAACTGTCTACAACCAAGGATCCTGAATCTGAAGAAGTAACAAAGAAACCGGCGATCAATATAATTGCTATAATATTAAGAATGAAAGCAAACGGATAATCCTCCAAGAAAACAAATAGGGCAGTGGCAACATTATCATTTACTGCATTAATTATAGTGTCGTCTCCAAGAAGTGCCATGTGTAAAGAGGAGCTACCAAAAGCAGAGATCCAAAAAAAGGTAACTAATGAAGGTACAAGCAATACTCCCAGAATGAATTCTCTTACCGTACGACCTTTAGAAATACGTGCTATAAACATTCCAACAAAAGGAGACCAAGCAATCCACCATCCCCAATAAAATACTGTCCAGTTATTTTGCCATTTGCCGCCGGTATAGCTTTCTGTCCAGCTAGCAATGTCTAAGAAACTCGAAAAATACCCGCCCGTATTTTGAATAAAAGATTTAAATATAAAAATAGTTGGTCCTAGTGCCACTACTAATAATAAGAATAAAACGGCTATTCTCATGTTCCATTCACTTAAAAACTTAACCCCTTTATCTACTCCAAGCACCACAGAAACGGTAGCTATAAGTGTAATACCTACTATTAATAAGATTTGTGTTTGTGTTCCGCTATCTATTCCAAATAAATGATTTAATCCTGCAGCAATTTGTTGTACCCCCATTCCTAAGGAAGTTGCTAATCCAAAAAGTGTAGCTAGAACTGCAAAAATATCTATAGCATCTCCAATCTTTCCATAAATTCTATCTCCTAGAAATGGATAGAAAACAGAGCGAATGGTTAACGGAAGTCCACGGGAATAAGTGAAATATGCTAAAGATAATCCTACCAGTGCATATACTGCCCATGCATGGAAACCCCAGTGAAGAAATGTAAATTTCATTGCTTCTTTAGCAGCCTCTGCGGTTTGACCTTCTGCCATTGGCGGACTTAAGAAATGATAAATAGGTTCTGAAATACTCCAGAATAATAATCCAATTCCCATCCCTGCACTAAATAACATAGCGAACCACGAGAGTGTTTTAAATTCAGGTTTAGCAGATTGACCTCCAATTCTTATATGCCCAAATTTACTAAAGGCGAGATACACCATGAAAATCAAAAATATATTAACGCTTAAAATGAAGAACCATCCCGCTTTATTCGCCACAAAATCCTGAGTGGCGGTAAAGTACTGTTCTGCCCTATCTTTAAATATTAAGGTGAGAGTAATTATTAATATTATGATAATTGCCGAGGTAAAGAACACAGGGCCATTTACTTCCAAACCAAATATGGACTTCCTCTCATCACTTCTTATAATTTTCTTTGCCATAAAATATGTTGATTTATATTGAAATTACTATTTATTTGAATCGATACAACTAGACTTTTAAATGGTTATTATTAAAAATAATAACCCACATTAATGTTGAATCTGGCTTCCCATTTAGCATCAGAATTACCAGAAGAAAAATCATCTACAAAATTTCCGCCCAACCAAGAGTGATTGTAACCAGCAGCATAATCTATGTAGGTATAAACATTTCCTGCGCTTACAAGAAACCCAGAAACATTCATATAAGAATCTTCAAAACCTTCAGTTTTCTTTTTCATGTATCCAAAGTCGTTATAGAACTGTAAGTTGGAAAGTGGTCCCAATTGTACAGGAATATTTCTTGAAATCGCTAATGAATATATGTTAAAATCTGAAGCAACTTCATAAGGAGCTCCATACGCAGCCATAATTACTATATCTCGAGATTCCCCTTCAGCATTCATAGGATTATGAGTTGCGGTTATAAATTGCGCTTTCGCATTCCATTTTGCGGTTGTATATTCATAATGAGCAGCAAAAGCAGAATGAAATCCTATTTTTTCAGTATCTAAGTTATAGAGCTTCCCATATTCAGCAGAAAAGCCTAATCTATGTGCTATATTTTCACCGAACTTATAAATAAATTTTCCGTTGAACTGGTTAATTTCCTTATTTCTTCCTGTAATATCATAAGAATATCTATTAGGAGAGGTCTCTGTATTGTTACCAAATCTTAATTCTTCTGCATTTTTAAAAAATGCTATTTGATATTCAAACCTTTCTCCCGTATGTATATATTTCACACCCATATCATGATCATCTTCCAAACCTACATAATAGGTGAGGTTAAAAAACCAATTATGTGAATTGTATTGCTGAATTCCAAAGGGGACTTGTGTAAGTCCAATATGTATTTGATCTAATTTGTTTAACTTGTAACCTATCCACCCCTGTTTTAAGAATCCCCCTCCAAAGCTTTCTGAATATAGGCGATATTCAGCATTAAGAAATATTCCTTTGTAGGCAGCTTTGGCATTTACTCTAAACATATCATAACCAAAATCGCCTCCTCGTTTTTTCTGTGCATCTTTCCAAGAAGATAAGTTATAATTGAAACGTAGCGCCCCACCTAATTTTAATTGTAAAGTATCTTGTGCAGAAGCTGGAAGTAAAAAGCAAAGCATTAAGACAAGGAGATAAAATTTCTTGGAAAAATTGAAATATGTAGTTTTCTCAATCATACAGGGATTTTTGAGGGTGGCTAACTTCTTTCGAATTCTAAGGGGATAAATATCGGAAGTTGCAATTTAAAGCATCAATTAAGTTTAGAGAGTATATTTAAGAAAGCTATAACAAAAAAATCGAGTTTATTTTTGAGGAAATTGGCTGGGGAGATTGTTCATATCCAACTCTATATAGTTTATTAAATTGATTTGTTGCCAAATTTTAAGGTGTAAAAGTATAGGTTTTTTTTCTTTGATTTAAATGAACTGACAGCAGCATAATTTTAAAGAAGAATTTAAATTTTGAAATAAAAAAACCTCTACTACTATAGAGGTTTTTAATAATATAGATTGAAATTCTACCTTGTAAGTTCGATCATCATTTCCACTTCTTCAGCCAGTTTATCAGAATTTCCATCAAATCCAACGGCTTTAAATCTTATTTTACCTTGAGGATCAATAATAAATTTGGTTGGAATTCCGGCGACGTCATATTCTTTTACCACTTTAAAATCATTCCCTCCTTCAACTACTTTTTTGTCTAATAATACATGGAAATCGTAGTTATTGTCAGCAATAAACTTCGCAACCTCTTTTTGTCTAACTTCTGGAGTTTGATTTTCCCAGGTATCAACAAATAAAAACGCTACGTTACTGCTGTCTTTATATTTTTCTGCAGCCATTTGCATTCCCGGGAATGATCTTTTGCACGGTCCACACCATGTCGCCCAAAAATCTAAGACTACTGTCTTTCCTTTTAAAGATTCCAAACTCACTTTTTTTCCATCAAGGTCTTTAAGATTAAAACCTGGTGCCGTTTCAGAGATCATTATCTTTTTAAGATCAGCGATTGCCTTTTTATGTCCGGTTTTTTCAAGGGAAGCTAGATACTCCTCTAAACCTTCTTCAGAACCTTTATTCTTGATATAGGCTTGCTTTAGTGTTTCCTTAATTTTATCTGAACCTTGATTCTCTTTTATAAATTCTTCAGCCTTCGCTTGCGCTTTTTTATAATCATCTTGAGCTACCACAAATTTCAAATAGCTTTCGCGCATTTCTGCATTTGTATATTCCCCCTGAATAGCTTCTTCTTGATAAGTTACAGCTTCTTTAAAGTTACCTTGTTTATAAGCAATATTAGCATAAGTATCTTGGTACATTGAGCTACTATTCTCTGTATTTTTTATAAATTCACTTGTGGTTAACTCATTTGGCTTATCCAACTCCTTTATTGCCTCCTTATTTAACGCTAAAGATTTTTTTGAAAGCTCCTTCGCCTTATCCATATTTTTATTGGCATTTAATAATTCCATGGCAGCAGAATTATAAACAGAGGCTTGTTGCCCTTTGTCTGCAATTTGATCTACATATTTATGGAAATTATCAAAATCTTCATTTTCAAGATACCCTAAAGCTAGATAGCGCAACATATAATCTTTATAATTCCCTTCTTTATTAATGTTCTTTGCAAAATCATTATATAGTTCCTGTCTTTTTTCAAGATCTTTCTCTTTATAAAAAGTGTTGAAACTATTATAAACACTCATGTCACTTTTCGGAAACTTAGTGGCAAGTATGTTATCTATAGAATCTTCTTTTTCTTTTTGCTGAATACTGGAGTATAACCGAGACAGTGTTACATAATCTTTTTCTGTTAATTGATCGTTTTTGCTGATTTCGTCAATCTGCTCATTGGCAAAACTTTTGGCAGCTTCCTGATCTTTAGTGTAAAGATTTTTGGAATAGTTCCATCCATAATCTTTTTTGAGTTTAGGGTCTGCTTTAAAATCTTGCTCGTAATAAGATCTCAATGAATCTTCATTCATTTTAATATTGAATCTTGAGCCATTGCTTTCGTAGAAATTGGCAATTGAAGATCTAGATCCAGAAATCATTTCTCCTTCTTCATTAAAGAGCGGAAAAATATAGCCTTGTTTCTGATTATTATCAGCAATCCCGGCTGTATTAAAATTAAACGCAATAGCAGTTGCAGAATCTGGAACTACAACATTGGCTGTATAGATATTTGCCGAGTCTTTAAATTTTATATCGGTTGCATATACATTTTGATTCACCAAATAATAAAAAGCACCTGTAGTGTTCTCATTGTGGGCATCTGAATTTGTATATCTAAGATCAAGATCATCTCCTGCCATAGGCTTAGATTTTGAAATATGGAGGGATCCAATATCTCTTCCAGTATCTTCTGAAGTGTTGTCGTTGTTGCAAGAGGTGATGATTGCAGCACAGCTAAAGAGCAATGCTGGCACTAATAATTTTTTCATTTGGTTCTGAAATGGTTGATTAACAAAATGGAAAGTATAACTTTTCAACCAAATCTTAAAATAGTCTCAATAAATTTTAATCAACAAAAAACCGACACGAGGTCGGTTTTTTAAAGTTTATTCAGTAATTCTTTATTAAAACTGAGTATTATAATGTATTTACTGTTTTTCTGATGGCTACCAAATTAGTTAATAACTTTTCCAAATATTGCAGATCCAACATATTGGCTCCGTCACTTTTTGCATTTGCAGGATCAAAATGTGTTTCTATAAAAAGTCCATCCACATTATTTACAATTCCTGCTCTTGCAATGGTTTCTATCATATCTGGCCTTCCACCAGTTACCCCACTGCTTTGATTTGGTTGTTGAAGAGAATGTGTTACATCTAGCACCGTAGGTGCGTATTGGCGCATAGTTGGAATCCCTCTAAAATCTACGATCATATCTTGATATCCAAACATGGTTCCTCGGTCTGTGATCATCACCTGTTCATTATTACAGTCGGTAACCTTGGTAACAGCATGCTTCATACTCTCCGGACTCATAAACTGTCCTTTTTTAAGGTTCACCACTTTACCGGTTTCGGCAGCGGCAACAACAAGATCTGTCTGGCGAACCAAGAATGCTGGAATTTGCAACACATCAACATATTCTGCCGCTAGAGCGGCATCGCTAATTTCGTGAATATCTGTAACGGTTGGCACTCCAAAAGTTTCAGAAACCTTTCTTAAGATTTTCAAAGCTTTCTCATCTCCTATCCCGGTAAAACTGTCAATTCTACTGCGATTTGCTTTTTTGAAAGAGCCTTTAAAAATATATGGAATTTCAAGCTTATCGGTTATAGTAATTACCTTTTCTGCAATTCGTAATGCCATTTCTTCCCCTTCAATTGCACATGGACCGGCAAGAAGAAAAAAGTTGTTAGCGTTGAGATGTTTTATTTGTGGGATATTTTCAAGTTTCATATTAGGAATTTTAAGAACACAAAGATAGCAGAAATTAAAAGGCTTTACAATTGATAAAATTAAGGGTATTTACCTATTCATGTCGGGCGGGTTGAGGAGGGAGATACATTAAAATAATCGTATATTTAAGCTGTAAATCAATTGATTACGAAAATGGAAATTCATGAATTATTGATTCCAGAACTTCAGTATGAAACTCAACTTACCGAAAAGTTTTTGAGTAGAATACCTGAAGATAGACTCGATTGGAGACCCCATAAAAAATCTATGACTATGAAACAATTAGCGAATCATTTGGTGGAAATCCCAACTTGGGTCACAGCTACTATGGATTTTGATGAAATGGATCTGGAAGGGTATGAAGCTAATAATATGAATACTATTAGTGCTATGATTACTACTTTAAAGAAAAATGCTGCAATAGCTGAAGTGTCTTTAAGAAAACCAAATGATACTTATCAAAAATCTTGGAAAATGAAAAAGGCAGGCAAAGTTATTTTGGAAATGCCAAGATATACGGTTTTAAGATCTATGGTGCTTAATCAATTGCCACATCATAGATCACAGCTAGGGGTTTACCTAAGATTGTTAGATGAATCTGTGCCTGCAACTTATGGTCCATCTGCAGATGAAAATGAGTAGAATAAAATCTTAACTTTAATAGGGGAGTGCTTATAGTGAATTTCATAAAATAAAACGTACCTTTGCAGCCTTAAAAATGAGGCGTTTATATGACAGCTATTAAAAACATTGCAATTATTGCACACGTTGACCACGGTAAAACTACCTTGGTTGATAAAATTATGTACCATTGCCAACTTTTCCGTGAAAACGAAAATACAGGTGATCTTATTTTAGATAACAACGATCTTGAGAGAGAACGAGGAATTACTATTACCTCTAAGAACGTTTCTGTAGTTTACAAAGACACAAAAATCAACATTATTGATACTCCTGGTCACGCCGATTTTGGTGGAGAGGTAGAGCGTGTGTTGAATATGGCAGACGGAGTACTACTTTTAGTAGATGCTTTTGAGGGACCTATGCCTCAAACTCGTTTTGTATTACAAAAAGCTATCGATCTTGGTTTAAAACCATGTGTTGTTATAAATAAAGTAGATAAAGAAAACTGTACTCCGGATGAAGTTCATGAGAAAGTTTTCGACTTGATGTTTGAATTAGGTGCTGAAGAATGGCAACTAGATTTTCCAACGGTTTACGGTTCAGCTAAGAACAACTGGATGAGTGACGATTGGAAAAATGAAACTGAAAATATCGAGCCATTATTAGATATGGTTCTAGAACATATTAAATCTCCAGTAATTGAAGAAGGAACAACTCAAATGTTGATCACTTCTTTAGACTTTTCATCTTTTACAGGACGAATTGCAATTGGAAGGTTACAAAGAGGAAAATTAAAAGAAGGAATGCAAGTTTCTTTGGTGAAGCGTGATGGAAGCATCAAGAAAACCAAGATCAAGGAACTTCATACTTTTGAAGGTTTAGGAAGAAGAAAGATTGATGAAGTTGAAGCAGGTGATATCTGTGCGATTGTAGGTCTTGAAGGATTTGAAATTGGTGATACCGTTGCCGATCTTGAAAACCCTGAAGGTTTAAAAACTATCGCTATTGATGAGCCTACTATGAGTATGCTTTTTACAATTAACGATTCTCCTTTCTTTGGTCAAGATGGAAAATTTGTTACTTCTAGACATATTAGAGAACGTTTGGCTAAGGAACTTGAAAAGAACCTTGCGCTTAAAGTAGAAGCTACAGACAGTGCAGATAAATTCATGGTATTTGGTCGTGGTGTACTTCACTTATCTGTTCTTATTGAAACAATGAGAAGAGAAGGGTATGAAATCCAAATTGGTCAGCCACAAGTAATCATCAAGGAAATTGATGGTGTAAAATGTGAGCCAGTAGAAGAAATGACTATAGATCTTCCGGAAGTTGTTTCTGGAAAAGCTGTGGAAATGGTATCTATGAGAAAAGGAGAGATGACAAGTATGGAAGCTAAAGGTGACCGTATGACAATTCAATTCATGATCCCATCTCGTGGAATTATTGGTTTAAGAAATAACTTACTTACTGCAACTGCAGGAGAGGCTATCATGTCACACCGTTTTAAAGAATACCAACCATTAAAAGGTGGTATCCCAGAACGTCAGAATGGTTCTTTAGTTTCTATGGAAAGAGGAAAAGCTATTCCTTATTCTATCGATAAACTTCAGGATAGAGGGAAGTTCTTTGTAGATCCGGGTGAAGATATTTATGAAGGTCAGGTTATTGGAGAGAACTCTCGTCAAGATGATATGGCGGTGAATATCACTAAAACTAAAAAGATGTCTAACGTACGTTCTTCTGGAGCAGATGATAAAGCGAAAATTGTTCCTGCAATTAAATTCTCTTTAGAAGAAGCTTTAGAATACATTCAGAAAGATGAGTATGTAGAGGTAACTCCTCACCATATTCGTTTGCGTAAGATCTATCTTACCGAAAATGAACGTAAAAGAAACAAGATCGTTTAATCGATTAGTTCTTAATACTATAAAAAAATCCCGATCTGAGAAGATCGGGATTTTTTGTTTTATATAATTTGCCATCTTTTGCAGATGGTAATTGTAAGAAGAGATTTTACTAAGATCCCTCATCCTGAATTTATTTCAGGATCTTAAAACTCCACTGGTACAAAAAAGATTCGTTTTTACTCTGATGGATATTATAGACCCTGAAACGAGTTCAGGGTGACGATACTGGTTTGTTGAATTATTGTAATCCCGAATCTATTTGAGGATCTAGAAAAATAGGAGAAGCTGAAACTAGTTCAACTTGACGGAAATTATAACTTAGATCTTATCCTGAAACTAGGTCTTGATGGCAATGCTAGTTTTTAGGATTTCAGTCATCCTGAATTTATTTCAGGATCTTATTATAAATAATCTTAAAGGGATTTCTGTACTACTTCAAAAACACGCTCTCCATCACATTTTAAGGTTTTAGAAGGATATTTCAGCAATAATGCATAATCATGAGTTGCCATTAAAATAGTATTTCCATTTTTGCTGATCTCTTGTAGAACTTCCATTACCTCTACAGATGTTTGAGGATCTAAGTTTCCTGTAGGCTCATCGGCTAAAATCAATTCAGGATCATTCAATAAAGCTCTAGCAATTGCTATACGTTGCTGTTCTCCACCAGATAATTGATACGGAAATTTAAAACCTTTGGTTTTCATGCCTACCTTGTCTAAAACTTCATCTATTTTTCTATCCATAGAAGCTTTGTCTTTCCAACCGGTAGCTTTTAAGACAAACATTAGATTTTCTCTGATGTTTCTATCATTCAGTAATTTGAAATCCTGAAATACCACCCCTAATTTTCTTCTTAGAAATGGAATGTCTTTTTCCTTTAGTGTTCTAAGGTTATAGTCTACTATAGTTCCTTCCCCTTCAGTTAGAGGCAAGTCACCATACAAGGTTTTCATAAAACTACTCTTCCCGGTACCGGTTTTTCCAATTAGATACACAAAGTCACCTTTGTTGATTTTCACATCAACTTCAGATAAAATAAGGTTTTCACGCTGATAGATGGCAGCATTATTTAATTCCAGAACTGTTTGTGACATAAAAAGTAGGTTTCAGATTTTGAAGGTTAAAATTATGGGTAAATATACAGTTTTCCGCAGTTTTTAATATTTCTTTTTATAAATGGTATGCCAATTGCTTTCCAAGTTATTTCTCAAAGACTTAAGAAGATCAAATAGTACGTCTTTGCACTTTTTTTTACATTAACATAATTATCACATTATAGTTGCGTTATAAAATGAGTGTTTAATTATCTTTGATTCATCAACCTAAAAATAAATTAATGACACAACGTAAAGCTTCTCTATTAGTTGTTTTTCTCCTTTCAGTCACTTCCATTTTTGCACAGCAAACAGCAATTTACACCAACAACTTGGTGGAGTATAATCGTGCTTTGGAATTATATAATAATCAGCAGTATTTAGCCGCTCAAAATATTTTTGATGAGGTTAAAGATGAAACTGAAGATGAAAAGATTAAATCTGATTGTGCTTACTATATAGCAAATGCAGCCGTAAGATTAGGTCAGCCTGGCGCAGACGATCTTATGCAAGAATTTGTAGAAAGATATCCTACCAGCACCAAAAGAAATTCTGCATTTTTAGATGTAGCCGATTATTATTTCGAGACTGGAAAATACTCTCTTGCCAGAAGATGGTATGATAAAGTTGATGAAAAGGGAATGAGCCGAAAAGAGAAGGAGCGTTATTACTTTAATAATGGGTATGCTTATTTTCAATCTAAGCAGTTTGATGAAGCTCAAACTTATTTACAAAGAGTGCGCGATTCTAAAGAATATGGATCTCAGGCTAAGTATTATTTAGGATACATGGCTTATGAAGGCGATGATTATGAACAAGCAAATGAGCTTTTTGAAGAAGTAAAAGATAATGATCGTTACTCTGAAAATCTTTCTTATTTCCAAAGCGATATGAACTTTAAACTTGGGAATTTTCAGAAAGCAGTAGATCTTGGGTTGGAGCAATTGCCAACAGCCAATAGAAATGAGATCTCTCAGTTGAACAAGATCATAGGAGAAAGCTATTTCAATTTAGGGGAATATGAAAAAGCGATTCCTTATTTAAAAGAATATAAAGGTCTAAGAGGAAAATGGACCAATACAGATTACTATCAGTTAGGATATGCTTATTACAAGCAAGGAGATTTTGAAAGTGCTATTTCAGAATTTAATAAGATTATAGATGGGAATAACTCCATCGCTCAAAATGCTTATTATCACTTAGCGCAATCTTATTTAAATCTAGATCAAAAACAACAAGCTTTAAATGCATTTAAAAATGCAAGCGAAATGGAATTTGATGCTAAGATCCAAGAAGATGCATTTTTGAATTATGCTAAATTGAGTTATGAGATTGGTAATAGCTATGAAAGTCCGTCTCGCGTGTTGTTGACCTACTTAGAAAAATATCCAAACTCTCCGGTAAAAGAAGAGATGGAGGCTTTACTAATAGATTCATTTATCACTTCAAAAAATTATGAAGAAGCGATGAACTTGTTAGAGAACAACAGAAACTTCACCGATAAAGTAGCCTATCAAAAAGTAGCGTATTACTACGGACTTGAACTTTATGAAAATGGAAAGTACGAGGAAGCGAGCAAGACTTTTGATAAGTCTCTTTCTGAAAGAAGAGATCCGGTAATCACTGCAAAAGCAACTTTCTGGAAAGCAGAATCAGATTTTAATCTGAACAGAATGAGAGAAGCTTTAGTTGGCTACAAAGAATTTGCAGGAATGAGTGGCGCGAAAGGAACTCCCGAAATGGAAAATATAGACTATAACATTGCCTATAGCTACTTCAAGCAAAAAGAATATGACAGTGCAATAGAATATTTTAAGCGTTTCGCTAATTCATCTTCTGCAGATAAGGCTAGAAAAAATGATGCGCTTACAAGATTGGGAGATACTTATTTTGTAACCAGTAAATACTGGCCTGCTATGGACGCATATAATGCAGCTATGGAAATGAATATTGGAAACCAAGATTATGCAGCCTATCAAAAAGCAATTAGCTACGGATTTGTAAATAGAAACGATAGTAAAATTCAGGATCTAAGCGGATTCATGAATAAATATCCACGTTCTTCTTACCGTGATGATGCTTTATACGAATTAGGTAATACGTATGTTGCCATGGAGAATACTTCTCAGGCAATAGAAGCTTATAATAGATTGATAAGAGATGTTCCGGGTAGTGCTTTTGTACCTCAAGCAATGTTGAAACAAGGGTTGATCTATTATAACGGAGATCTAGCAAACAAAGCTTTAGAGCGCTTTAAGAAAGTAGTTTCAGATTACCCAAATACGCCAGAATCTATGCAGGCGGTTTCTACGGCTAGATTGATCTATATAGATCTTGGAAGAACAGACGAGTATGCAAACTGGGTTAAAAATGTAGATTTTGTGGAAGTATCTGATGCAGATCTAGATAACACCACTTTTGAAGCTGCAGAAAAGCAATACTTAAACAACAACACGGCCGCAGCTAAAACCGGGTTCGAGAAATATTTAGCGAGTTTCCCTAATGGGTTGAATTCTCTTAAAAGTAATTTCTATTTAGGTCAGCTTTATTTTAGAGATGATCAAAAAGAAAAAGCAATGCCTAAATATAAGTTTGTGGTAGAAAAGCCTAGAAGTGAATTTTCTGAACAAGCTTTGGCGAGATTATCTCAAATCTATTTAGAAAAAAGAGATTACAATCAAGCGCTACCATTGTTAAAGCGTTTAGAAGCTGAAGCAGATTTTGCGCAAAATGAGATCTATGCTAAGTCTAACTTGATGAAATCTTATTATGAATTAAAAGATTACAATCAAGCAGTAACCTATGCAGAAAAGGTATTGGCAAATTCTACTATAGAGAATAACGTAAAGAGTGATGCTCATGTTATTATTGCGCGTTCTGCATTCCAAACAGGAAATGAAAGTAAAGCAAAAGCTGCCTATTCTCAAGTTCTAAAGATAGCTTCAGGAGAATTGGCTGCAGAAGCTCTCTACTATGATGCTTACTTTAAGAATAAAGATGGAAACTTTAAAGCTTCAAATGAGTCAGTTCAAAAATTGGCGAAAGATTATTCAGGTTATAAATATTACGGAGCTAAAGGTTTGGTGATAATGGCTAAGAACTTCTATGCACTAAAAGATTCTTATCAGGCTACTTATATTTTAGATAACGTTACCAAGAATTTTAAAGATTACCCGGAAGTTGTGAAAGAAGCTCAAACAGAATTGAATAGAATCAAGACGGCTGAAGCTAAGACAAATGCTTCTGTAGAAACCAAAAATCAATAACATTTCAACTTAATAAATAAGAAAATCTCTATGCAAATTCTTTCATTTAAAAGAAGCCTGATTTTACTTTCAATTTTATGTAGCGGTGCATTATTTGCCCAAGATAAACCTCTTGGAAGCGAGACCGTGATTGTAGTAAAACCATACACCCCATCTGTAAATGATGCGTTCAAGATTAAAGAAACTCCTAAGCAAGGTGATTCTGTAAAGTTGGATAAAAAACCTGTCAAGTACAGCATATTTTCTGTGCCAGTTGCTTCTACATTTACCCCTTCAAAAGGTAGAGCCACACAAGTTGAAAAAGCAAAGCGAGTTAAACTTTATGATAACTATGTAACTCTCGGGTTTGGAACTTATTCTAATGCTTTGGCAGAGTTCTATACCAATTTTGAAGTAAGTAGAAGTGATAACTTCGGAATTTTTCTTACTCATAATTCATCTCAAGGTGGGATAGAAGATGTGGTTTTAGAAGATAAATTCTATAATACCAACTTAAATCTTAACTATAACTCCAGAAATAGAAAAAGTTCTTGGACTACAGAGTTAGGATTACAACATCAATTGTTCAATTGGTATGGGGTTCCGGAAACTTTGAATCTTACTAATGATCAAATTAGAACGATAGATCCGCAGCAAAATTATTATTCTGCAAATTTAGGAGGAGAATTACAATTGTATGATTCATTCTTCAAAAAAGGAAGTGCTAATTATAGATATTTTGGAGATGCTTTCAATTCTACAGAGCACAATTTTAAAGCAGATGCTAATTTTGAAGTGAACATTGCAGATGAATTGATAGACACCAAGATCACAGCAGATGTTTTGAATGGAAGTTTTAAAAGTGGATATCAGGATTTAAATTCTAAAGATTATACGTTGATGAATTTTGGTATTACACCAAGTCTTCTCATTTTAAGAGATGATCTTACTTTAAGTTTAGGAGCATCATTTGTATATGCTTTAGATGCCGAAAATAGCAATAGCAGTGTTTACATCTATCCTCAAGTTACGGCAAGTTATAGAGTTGCTGGCGATATGCTTATTGCCTACGCCGGATTAGAAGGTGGATTAAATCAGAATACATATTACAACTTCGCTCAGCAAAACCCTTATGTATCTCCAACTTTAGATATCATTCCAACAGATAAACCTTATGATGGTTATGTGGGAGCTAAAGGGAAACTTTCAAATAGTATTTCTTATAACCTTCGCGGAAGTTATGTATCTGAGATCAACAGAGCTTTGTACTTGAATAATTATGAAGCTACTGCAAATAACGAAGGGTATGCTAATGGGAATTCTTTTGGAGTGGTATACGATGATCTTAAAACACTTTCAGCTTCTGGAGAAATAAGCGTAGATGTAAATTCTAGTTTTAAATTAGGCTTAAATGCAACTTACTATAGCTATAATGGAGATTTTGAAGCAGAACCTTGGAACTTGCCAGAATACAAAGCAACTATTTTAGCCGATTATCAAATAACTAAAAAGTGGTTTGCTGGTGCTAATATGTTCTTTGTTGGAGAAAGAAAAGATAGAGAAATGTATTTTGCTCCTGCAGATGGAAATAATTTTAGAACGGTAACTCTAGATTCTTATGTAGATCTAAACGCAAACCTTGGATATAGATTTAACGATCAACTTTCCATCTTTGCTAAAGGAAACAACTTGCTAGGAAATAACTATGATAAATGGTCTAACTTTCCAGTGCAAGGAATTCAAGTTCTTGCCGGCGCTACTTATAAGTTCGACTGGAATTAATTATAATTATTAAAAAGAATTGATAAAAAAGGCTGTCCAAAGGACGGCCTTTTTTATTTATTCTTAATATCCTTTAAGAGTTGATGAAGTTTGTTCTGGTCGTAAACTAAGGTGTCCTTTATTACCGTAGTTAATGTGTTTAAATTATCTATGTTTTCAAGCGGATTTTTCTTTAGAAGAATAATATCGGCCACTTTCCCTTTGGCAATACTTCCGTAAGATTTTTCAATTTTGAAGAATTTTGGACCGTTCATAGTTGCAGTTTCCAGTGCTTGTTGTGGAGTTAATCCTGCATTAACAAAGCTGTGAAGTTCATCTATAAGAGATTCTCCGGGATAGACAAAAGAATTGAAAGCTCCGGCATCAGATCCTGCTACTATATTCACACCTGCATTATACATAGGAACCATCATATTCGAAGAGAGTTTTTCAATCCCGCCGTACATATTACTTCTTCCGCTAGCTTTTGCTCTTTTCGCACTTTCAATCCGGCCGTTATAAGTTTTCTGAATGCCTTTTCCTATATAAGGGAAAAGACTGTCTTTGGAATGATCTGTGTCCAAAATTCCAGAAAGAGTGCTCCCAATATGAAGAGTAGGAGTTAGAGAAACATTATTTTGCTTCATTTTTTTAAAAACTGTTTCAGCGAGATCGGGGTTATAAGTATTTACCAATTCATTAACCATTCCGTATCCTTTATTCAGTTTTGTAAGGCTATCTGCTTTTGGAGAGCAGGATTTAATGATGTAGTACATATGTTCAGATCCATCAAGACCGTCATTAACAGATTTCATAAGATCTGCAGCCATAGGCATATGTCCGGTAGTTAACATTCCGCGAGTTTCAGCAGCTTTAATTATATTATAGTAGGCATCTGGAGTAAGACTTCCGTCATAAATTTTCACAAAATCCACATTCAATGATTCAAGGGAATCCAGTACTTTTTGTACATCTTCTTCCGAGATCACTTCAAGAGAACCGGGCCATGCGGGATTTGCTCCATCTAATTTTGGGCCTGAAGAAAAAATGCTAGGACCATCTAATTCTCCATTGGCAATCTGCGATCTCCATTCTAGAACACTTTTACTAATGTCGCCTCCACAATCACGTACTGTAGTAATTCCGTATGCCAAATAAAGGGGTAGAAGGTTCTTGTTTTCTTCTATCAGTGTATCGCCACCTCTAAAATGCACATGCATATCCCATAACCCTGGCATTGCAAAGTCATTCTTAGCATCAATAATTTTTGAAGCTTTGTAATTATCCAAATTGGCCATTTTATCTACCATTTGAATTGTATCTCCAGAAATTCCTATGAAATTTTTTTCTGAAATTTTTCCCGTACTAATATTTATAATCCGAGCATTTGTAATTAAAACCTCGTAATGTTTCGACTGATTTTTGTTACATGAAAAAAGGAGAGTTGTAAGAAAAATAAAAAGTATATTTCTGAAATTCATCGGTAATAACGTTAGAAGTTCTAATCTTTGAAACTCAAAATTACAGAAATAAAACCCCAAATAAATACTTTAGTCCACATAAAGTTTTCATTTTTAATGAATTATAAATGCTATATCAAGCTTTATCCTTAACAATAAAACAACATAGAAAACAATTATTTAATGTTGATTATGCTTTAATATTGCAAACTGAATTTAATTGCTTAATTGTAAATTTAATTTTAATCCAATACTCTTTATAACTTAGTAAATGGCAAAATTTAAACGCAGTGACAGGTCTAAGCCCTATCTTAATATTCTGGACTTTATGGTCCAAGAAAAGACCTTCCTGGCAATTGTAATAGTTGGAATTGTTTTAGCCGGAATCTTTACAGGAAACAGTCAGGCAGCTATGTGGCTTGGTTTTCTATTTGCAGCATATGCTACGGTAGCTAACGATAGTATCCAATCTTTAGGGACCTTTATTGAAAGTAACAAGCACCAGAAATGGTGGATTTTATGGCTTTATATCGGAGGTATATTTCTGGTAACAGTAGCTTTTAGCTGGTATTATTTTGATGGCGATGTAACTTATCAAAGGCTTCTGCATGCCGATGGTACTACAGATTATCCGCATCCACAAAGCTTTAGTTTTTTCCAGATCATAGCTCCATTAGTGTTATTAATACTTACCAGATTAAGAATGCCGGTTTCCACCACCTTCTTAATTTTAAGTGTTTTTAGTGCAGATACTTCAGGGATAACATCTGTTATTTGGAAGAGTTGGAGTGGTTACATTTTAGCATTTGTTCTTTCATTTTTAGTATGGTATCTTTCTTATAATGTTATTAGAAAGTTCTTTAAAAGTAGAAAATTCCATAACAGTTGGACAGTTGTTCAGTGGCTGGTAAGTGGAACACTTTGGGCGGTTTGGGTAATGCAGGATGGAGCAAATATTGCTGTATTCTTACCTAGGCAACAAACCCTTCCTCAATTTATAATCTTTGCATTAGTGATCTTTCTAGGGCTCGGATTATTATTTTATCTAAGAGGAGATAAGATTCAAAAAGTAGTAAGTGAAAAAGCTAGAATTTCAGATATACGCGCTGCTACATTGGTAGATTTAACCTATGTTATTCTGTTGATCTATAAATTGTTTATTAGCACAGTGCCAATGAGTACCACTTGGGTTTTCTTAGGGATCATTGGAGGGCGAGAGATTGCAATAAGTTTGGCTAGAAATAAGAAAGGTAAGAAGCATCGTAAAAAAGCTGGTAGAATGATCTTTAAAGATTTCGCCTATGCAATGATTGGTCTTATTGTTTCTATTGCTCTTGCAGCAGCAGCTAATCCAAGTATTAGAACTGCAATTTTAGACTATGTAGGATTGTAAATCAGTCTTTTATTATAAATTATTACAAAATGCGCCTGTTGTTTACAGGCGCATTTTCTATTTTTATAAAAATTTACACTTTATGTTCAAAAAAATACTACCAATCTTAACCTTATCGCTATTGATTTTTTCTTGCGATTCTTCTAAAAGAGGAGACGCAGATCTTCTAGTTTATAATGCTGAAGTTTATACCGTAGATTCTACATTTAGTTCTGCTGAAGCTTTCGCAGTAAAAGACGGAAAATTCTTGGAAATAGGTTCTGCTGAAGACTTGAAAGATAAATATGATTTCAAACAAGAACTTGATGCCAACGGGAAAGCGGTTTTCCCGGGTTTTATAGACGCGCATACTCATTTTTATAGATTGGGCTTACAACAGCAAAAAGTAGATCTTACAGGTACTAAGAGCTTCGAAGAAGTGGTACAGAAAATTGTAGACTTTCAAAAAGAAAGAAACCTCGATTTTATTACCGGGAGAGGTTGGGATCAAAACGACTGGGAAGTAAAAGAATTTCCAACTAAAGATACCTTAGATGTATTATTTCCTAATACTCCAATTGCTATTACCAGAATAGATGGTCATGCCTTGTTAGCTAACCAAGCAGCACTGGATAAAGCTGGAATTACTTCTGAAACTAAAGCTTCAGGTGGCGAGATAGAAACCAAAAATGGGAAGCTTACCGGAATCCTGATAGATAACCCGATGGATTTGATGCAAAAGGCGCAGGAAAATCCTTCAACAAAAGAAAATGTAGATGCGCTTATGGATGCTCAAAAAATATGCTTTAGCTATGGTCTTACTACCGTAGATGATGCGGGTATAGACAGGAGTACCATCGAACTTATAGATAGCTTGCAGAAAGAGGGAAGTTTAAAAATGAGGATATATGCCATGATCTCTAATACTCCTGAAAACCTGGATTATTATCTGGATAAAGAATTTCTAAAAACAGATAGATTGAATGTGAGATCTGTAAAATTCTATGGTGATGGAGCCTTAGGTTCCAGGGGTGCTGCGTTAAAAGAAGAATATTCAGATAAACATGGACATTTTGGAGCTTTGCTATCTCCGGTTAAAGATTTCAAGGAGACCGCTATTAGAATAGCAAAATCCAAATACCAGATGAATACGCATGCAATAGGAGATTCTGCAAATAGTTTGGTTTTAAAAACGTATGATTCTTTATTGAAATCAAATTCAGACAGAAGATGGAGAGTTGAGCACGCTCAGGTTATAGATTCTGCAGATTTTAAATATTTCAGCAAAAATATAATTCCGTCTGTTCAACCAACTCATGCTACCAGCGATATGTACTGGGCAGAAGATAGATTGGGAGCTAAAAGAATTCAAGGAGCTTATGCCTATAAAAAATTATTAGATGTAGCGGGATTGGTGGCTTTAGGTACAGATTTTCCGGTAGAAGAGGTGAGTCCTTTCTATACATTCTACGCTGCGGTTGCTAGAAAAGATTTAAAACATTATCCTGAAAATGGGTATATGGCAGACGAAGCTTTGACCAGAGAAGAAACCTTGAAAGGAATGACTATTTGGGCAGCTTATAGCAATTTTGAAGAAAAGGAAAAAGGTAGTATAGAAGCCGGAAAGTTCGCAGATTTTATCATTTTAGATAAAGATATTATGAAAGTAAACGAAGATGAAATTCCTAATATTGAAGTCTTACAAACCTACGTAAACGGCGAGAAAGTATATTAAAAATATATCGTGATAAATAAAAAAGGGTTCCCGATTTAGGGAACCCTTTTTTATTAAATTTTGCACTAATTATCTTCCTCCATTAGCTTCAAGATCTTGAACACAAAGATCATCCAACCTTGGTATATTGCTTCCTTCAATAAAATCTGTTAAAGATCCTCCAAATTGAGCATTAGCGTTCATTAAGCATCCGGAAGTGCTACAATGTGCTTCATTAGCAGAATCTTCGTGAGCTACCTGCATCGGGCTACCTTTATCTACCAAGCCAAAAAGATGTCCAAATTCATGTGTAAAAGTGGTGCTTTCAACGGTGGTCTTATCTGGAGCATTGGTTCTGTTAGAAATATTTTGAACTGTTTTGCCAAAAATTACAATAGAAGTATTCCTAAAAGCTGAACCTAAAACAACTTTAGTATTATCATCTCCCTCCTTGCTTCCATCTGCAATGTAAACATATACGGATATCTCATCTCCTGCATTATAAGTTGTTCTAGTTTCAGCTTCAATAGCTCCAATTTCTTCAATAGTAAATGGAGATTTTCCTGATGAGGCCACAGCTCTAGTGGTCACCGTAATTCCATCGGGTTTGAATGTTCTTCTTGCTAAAAATTCCTTAATGTTTTGAATAGTTCCTGACGTTGGAGCGAACCCTGTAACGTATACAATTTCAAGGTTTATAGAAGTAAATTTTACATCGCTTAAAAGATCGGAAGCAGAAGAGCCTAATGCTTTTAAATTAGCACTTTTATCAACTTTTGGTACTCCGTTAGAATCTAAACCTGAATTCTCTTTAGAACATCCAATTAAAAATAAGAATAGCAGGGCAACAGAAAATATTTTTTGAAACTTCATTTTGTTGAGATTGTAAAAGAATTTTAAAAGCTATAAATATAAGATATCTATATAGATTCTTCAGCAATTTAGCTTAATTAAGGCTTTATAGTGATTTTAGAGCTGCTAGGTAATCGTAATGTTTTCCTCTTTTTATCAATACGCAACTAAAGCCATTTTTTTCAGCAGCTAATTCTAAAGAAGAATAATCTAGATATAACCAGCTAAATGGGGAAGAAGTTTCACCTTTATAACTAATACTAAATTCCAACTCTCCGTAATATCCCTCATCTGGATCTACCCATATTCCGCCATCTTCATCCGGATCTAAAAGGTAACTTAGGTCTGAGGAATCGATTAAGATCTGGCCATCTTTTTTTAACAATTTTCTGGAATGTTCAAAAAAATAATCTAGGTTAGAAAGTTTTTCAATAATTCCGGTGCCATTCATTAAAAAAAGTAAAGTGTCAAACTTTTCATTCTCCAATTCGAAATAGTCTTGAACCTTTACATTCTCACAACCTCTTAATTTGCAGATTTCAATAGCGCCTTGTGAAATATCAATTCCCGTTACATCTAGGTTCTTTTCCTGCTGAAGATATAAGGTATGACTTCCTGCACCGCAGCCTACATCTAGAACTTTTCCTTTTGCATTTTTAAGAGCTTCTTTCTCTAATGGTGGCATGTCCTTATAACTCCTAAATAATAGAGGCACCGGAATTATATCATCATCAAAATCTGGAGAATGAACTATGATGTCTGTCTCGTCTTGTTGATGAAAATAGGCAGAAATTGCCTTTCCAAACACATCTACATCTTGCTGATTTTTGTCTTGCTTCTTCATATCTTTGCTACATGGAAGAAATTTTAAAAGATCTCCCCCAAAAGGCCAAAGATAAGCATAAGGAAAATAAAAAGTTCTTTACTAAGCTTCGTAAAAAACCGCCCAAAAATTTAGATTCTCAAATGCAGGAAATGCATGAAGAAGAATTTGAGCGAACAGATTGTTTGACTTGTGCAAACTGCTGCAAAACTACAGGACCACTGTTTACAAATAAGGATATTGAACGTATTGCCAAACATTTTCGACAGAAACCATCCCAATTTATAGATACTTATTTAAGAGTAGATGAGGATAATGATCATGTGCTCCAGCAAGTTCCTTGTGCTTTTTTAGGAGCAGATAATTACTGTTCTATTTATGATGTTAGACCAAAAGCATGCAGAGAGTATCCACACACCGACAGGAAAGATTTTCATAAGATCTCCAATATCAATATTAAAAATACATTTATCTGTCCCGCTGCATATAACATTGTGGAAGAAATGAAAAAACGAATAAAAGTTTAAATTTATTTGGAATAAACTAGGTATAATTATATTTTTCAAATTGAAAATCATAATTATGCGTAGAATATTTACTTTTTTATTATTACTAATTGGTTTATCATCTTTTTCTCAAATAGCGTGGACTAGTTCTTTCGAAGATGCTCAAAAACTTGCCATTGCAACAGATAGGCTCATATTAGTAGATTTTTGGGCCACATGGTGTGGACCTTGCAAGAAAATGGAAAGTGAATCTTGGAGTGATGATGAAATTCAGAAAATATCACAAAGCTATGTGCCCTTGAAAGTAGATCTGGATAGGAAAACAGAATTAGCAAGGAGATATGGTGTAAATGCAATTCCCCTGTTGTTAGTTCTAGACTCAAGCGGAGAATTGATTTATAAGAAACTTGGTTACATGGGTCAAGATGAGTTAAGTAGGGATCTGAAAAAATACGCTGTAAATACTAGCTTTATGCGTAATGAAGCTTTAAATTATTTTAAGCATCGAGACTACTCCAGCGGTATTAGGTTGGCACAAAAATATATAGATTTTAGTCAATATTTAGATGAAAGTATACAATATGAATTTTTACAATTAGCGAATAGTTATCTAAGAACAGGAGAAAAATTGCTGGATAAAGATCAGAGCAATTATAATAATATGAAAGAGAAGATAGACTTGATGGAAATTCAAATTGATCTATATGAAAATAAAATGAGTAGAGCTGAAAGAAAGCTGGAAAAGGATTTTGAAGTAGACAATTTATCTAGAGGAAATAAAATATTATATACCTATTTAAAATACTGTGTCTCTTTAAAGCATAAAGACAATAAAGAGATTAATAAATGGAAGAAACAACTAGCAAGCGTTGATAATTCTGGTGCTTACTTGAAAAAATCTGAAACTTTCATTGATTAAATAGTAAACAGTCTAACCAGCTCTTTATATCTCTATTTGTAAAGCAGGTATTTATCTCTAATTTTATTAAATTTCTCTAATCCCGGTTGCCAGCTTGCTCTTATTTCTTTTTCAGAAAGTCCGCTCTCAATTTGGTTTTGCAACTCATTTCCCCCGGCAAGCTTGCTGAAGAAATTATTAAAAAATCCGGATTTGCTATTGGTATTATTGTAAGCTTCAATAAGCCACGAAAGGTTGATGTGGTCTAATCTCTCTGTTTTTGTTAGATCTCTTCCATAGCAAGTTTCACCTAAATGTTTCGGGCTCTTCGCGCCATCTTTGGATTCTGGAATGTAATTATAATCAAAATAGGTTTTGCTCAAAGATGGGGAACCAAATACTTGAAATTGATTATCTGTTCCTCTCCCAGCATTCACATTAGTTCCTTCAAAAAAACATAAACTAGGATAAAGATTTATGGCTTTATCATTAGGTAAATTTGGTGAAGGTTTTATTGGAAGGCTATATTCAGTTTGATGTGTGTAATTATCAAGTTTAATAACTGTTAGATCACATTGCACTTCATTTTCCAGCCATTTTTCACCATTAATCATGGTTGCATATTCTCCCATGGTAAGTCCGTGCACTACTGGTACTGGATGCACCCCTACAAAACTCTGAAATTCAGGATTTAAAACTGGGCCGTCAACATAATGACCATTAGGATTAGGTCTGTCTAAGATAATTAGTTTCACATCATTTTCTGCACAAGCTTCCATTACGTAATGTAAAGAAGATATATAAGTGTAAAATCGAGCTCCCACATCTTGAATATCAAAAATTAGAATATCAAGATCTTTAAGTTGTTCCGGTTTTGGCTTTTTGTTATCTCCATAAAGTGAAATTACATTTAATCCAGTTTTTGGGTCTTTTCCATCTTTTACATGTTCCCCTGCATCAGCATTTCCTCTGAATCCATGTTCTGGAGCAAATACCCTTTTAATATTTACTTTGAGCGTTACCAAAGAATCTACAAGATGTGTATAAGTGGCTTTGTCTCCTTCAGAAATGGCTGAATTAAAGATCACAGAGCTTTGGTTGCCAACAATTCCAACTTTTTTATCTTTTAAAAGTGGTAAGTATTCTGAAGTTCTGTTAGCACCAACAACTACTTGTTGTGGCTTATTTTTTGAAGTAGATACTGCTTCTTTATTTTGTCCTGAACTTCTTCCGCAGGAAACTAAAGTTATAAGAAGGAATAAAAATGTATTTTTGAATAATATTTTAACCATAGAGAACGTCTTGAATTTCGAATTTTTTATCGCTAAAAGGCTTATAAGTACTAAAAAGTATAAAAGTAGCATTTCGGCACCAATAATAAAAATAGCCATTGCAGCCATAGCAATTGGGGTGATCATGATGTTGGTTGCTTTTGCTACTGGTTTAGGCTTGCAGAAAAAAATAAGAGAGAAGATAGCAGCTTTTAATGGGCATATCTTAATTGAAAGTTATGATAATAATAGTTCCCAAGTTTCTCTTAAGCCTGTTTCCTTAGATCAGGATTTCTATCCTGAATTTAAGAATGTTGATGGTATTTCTCATGTGCAAGCTGTTGCTACCAAAGCGGGAATTATTAGAACAGAGACCGATTTCGAGGGTATTATTGTAAAAGGAGTTGGCGCCGATTTTGAATGGGATAATTTTAAAGATTTTCTGGTAGAAGGCGAACTTCCAGATTTTTCTGGTAATTTGAATGATGAGCTGCTTATTTCAAGTTTCTTGGCAAATAGACTCGGATTTAAGGTTGGAGATAAAGTAATAACCTATTTCCCTAGGGAAGGTTTTGATAAGAATCCATTGTTACGCGTTTTTAAGATCAAAGGGATCTATAATTCTGGATTTCAAGAATTTGATGAGCTCTATATTTTAGCTGATATTAGACATATTCAGCGATTAAATGATTGGAAGAAAGATGAAGTTGGTGGCTTTGAGGTTTTTATAGATGATTTTGATCAGCTAGATCAAAAAGGAGGAGAGGTATATGATAATACCAATTCTTTTCTGGATGTTCAAACCATCAGGCAAAAGTATTATTCGATATTTGAGTGGCTTTCTTTGTTTGATTTCAATATCGCGCTTATTATTGTAATCATGATCCTTGTTGCAGGAATTAACATGATTACTGCACTTCTGGTTCTTATTTTAGAAAGAACTCAGATGATTGGGATCTTGAAAGCATTGGGGGATAGTAACTGGAGCATTAGAAAAATATTTCTTTACAATGCGTCATACCTAATTATTCTTGGGTTGTTTTGGGGAAATCTAATAGGTTTAGGGTTATTGTTCATTCAGAAATACTTTAAGATCTTCCCGTTGAATCCTGAAACCTATTACGTTACTGAAGTACCTGTTTACATAGGTTGGCAGTACATAATTGGTGTGAATATAGGCACCCTTATATTATGCGTTTTGATGCTACTTATACCATCAATTATAATTGCAAAAATATCTCCTGTTAAGGCAATGAAGTTCGAATAAGACTTCAATTTATATTCAAAAATTCATTTTTTTGGAATCGATTTAAGATAAAAGTACCTTTGCGCCTTCAAAAATAAACTATGAATTACGCTGAAAATATATTAGGGACCATAGGGAACACACCAATGGTGAAGATGAATAAGCTTACCAAGGAGATAGATGCTCTGGTGCTTGCTAAATACGAGACCTTTAATCCCGGGAATTCTGTAAAAGATAGAATGGCCGTAAAAATGATTGAAGCTGCAGAAGCAGAAGGTAAACTTAAACCGGGAGGTACTATTATTGAGGGAACTTCTGGAAATACAGGAATGGGCTTAGCGCTGGTAGCAATCATTAAAGGTTACAAAATGATCTGTGTGCTTAGTGACAAACAGAGTAAGGAGAAAATGGATATTCTTCGTGCTGTTGGAAGCGAAGTAGTTGTTTGTCCAACAGATGTAGAGCCGGAAGATCCAAGATCTTATTATTCTACTTCAAAGCGTTTGGCAGAAGAAACTCCAAATTCTTGGTATGTGAATCAGTATGACAATCCTGCAAATGCTCAAGCTCATTATGAGAGCACCGGACCGGAGATCTGGGAACAAACCGATGGTAAGATCACTCATTTTGTAGTAGGTGTTGGTACCGGAGGAACAATTTCAGGAGTTGGAAAATATTTAAAGGAGAAAAATCCAAATATTAAAGTTTGGGGAATAGATACTTATGGTTCTGTTTTCAAAAAATATCATGAAACAGGGATCTTTGATGAGAAAGAAATCTATCCTTACGTAACAGAAGGAATTGGTGAAGATATACTTCCTAAAAATGTTGATTTTGACATAATTGATGGTTTTACGAAGGTTACAGATAAAGATGCGGCTGTTTACACTAGAAGATTGGCAAAAGAAGAAGGTATGTTTTTAGGTAACAGTGCCGGAGCGGCGGTAAAAGGATTGCTTCAACTAAAAGAACACTTTAAGAAAGACGATGTAGTTGTAGTTCTATTTCATGACCATGGTAGTAGATACGTTGGTAAAATGTATAATGATGAATGGATGAAGAAAATGGGGTATCTTGATTAAATATTAAATTTCATTATAATAATTCATTAAAACTTAATTTATATGAAGAAGAATTCGTGGTTACTAACCAGTTTATTCTTAATTATAACGCTAATTACAAATGCACAAAGTGATGTAAAGAAAGACTCAGATCTTGAGATTTCTTTAAAATTGAATAATCCAAGCAAGGAGATCAATGATGGTGTTGCCCAGTTAGAAGTTAAAGGAGGTGTAGCTCCATATAAGTATCAATGGAGTAAACAAAGTACAGCACTTGATTCTAAAGAATCTACAGGTTTAACAGAAGGTCTGGATCATTCGGTAAAAGTGACCGATGCAAACGGGAATAGTATTGTAAAAAACTTTAACATTCCAGCTACTGCAATTACTGAAATTGTAAATAGTAAAGTTCAGCCGGCAGTAGATTTTTTAGGAGGTATTCTTTTTTGGGATCCTTTTGCGGCAACTGGAATCTACGACCCGGTGGTGTATACTAATGATAGAGAAATTCCTGTTCCTGGTTGGAGTGCCACAAGCAATTCGGTATATCATTTAAAAAGCTGGCTAGTGGCAGAAGGAGCTTCTGTAAAAGAAGGAGATAAAATAGCCATTGTTGAAAGTGATTCTGGGGATCAACTTGATGTCTATTCAGATGTTTCTGGTACGGTGAATTATCTCGTTATTGAAGATGGTGAGATATTCAATCCAAATGTTAAGGATGATGTTATCGAGCAGAATGCGCATATGATCGCAAAGATAACTTTTGATGATCCGCAACCTTTATATCATCCAAATGGAGACGTGAGAACCAATTCCATTCCTTTTATTGTTATCTGGTTGATTTTGGGAAGTATTTTCTTTACTTTCAGACTTGGTTTCGTGAACATTCGCGGGTTCAAACACTCGTTACAATTAGCAAGAGGTAAATTTGATAATCCCGATGCTCCGGGAAAAATTACTCATTTTCAGGCAATGGCCACTGCAGTTTCTGCTACAGTTGGACTAGGTAATATTGCCGGTGTGGCGGTTGCGATCTCTCTTGGTGGTGCTGGAGCTACTTTCTGGATGTTTTGTGCAGGATTTTTTGCCATGTCTTTAAAATTTACAGAATGTACACTTGGAGTGAAATATCGGGAGATTAATGAAGACGGAAGAATTTTCGGAGGACCGATGAATTATTTACGTGATGGTCTTAAAAAGCGAAATATGAAAGGTCTTGGTAAATTTCTTGCCGGACTATTCGCTGTATTAGGTGTTGGAGCTTCTTTTGGCGGAGGTAATATGATTCAATCTAACCAAGCTTTTAAAATTGTTTCTGAACAAATACCATTTCTTGAAGGACATGGTTTCTGGTTTGGAGTGATCTTCGCGATTCTTGTGGGAGCTGTTATTCTGGGAGGAATCAATAGTATCGCGCGAGTAACTGAAAAGGTAGTGCCTATAATGGCAATCATTTATATCCTTGGATGTGCCGTGGTTATTGGTGTGAATATTGAAAATATTGGTTCAGCATTTTCAGCGATCTTTAATGGTGCATTTTCTGCGAGTGCTTTAAAAGGTGGATTTATTGGAGTCCTGATCGTCGGACTTCAGAGAGCTGCTTTCTCCAGTGAGGCTGGGGTTGGTTCTGCGGCGATTGCTCACAGTGCGACCAAAACAGAAAATCCTATTGCAGATGGTTATACTTCTTTAGTTGAACCTTTTATAGATACTATGGTTGTTTGTACCATGACGGCATTGGTTCTTATTTTTACAGGAATGCATGAAGTTGGTGGTGGAATGAAAGGTGTAGAATTAACTTCTGATGCTTTTGGTAGTGTAATCTCGTGGTTTCCGGTAGTATTAGCAATTGCAGTATTCTTATTTGCATTTTCCACAATGGTTTCTTGGTCTTATTACGGAATGAGATCTTGGACATACTTATTTGGGCAGAGCAAAAAATCTGAAGTTATATATAAAGTACTATTCTTGTTATTCGTGGTTCTAGGAGCTTCAGCAAGTCTGGGAGCTGTGCTAAGCTTTTCAGATATGATGATTCTTGCAATGTCATTCCCGAATATCATAGGATTATATATTATGTCTTCTGAAGTTAGAGGAGATATGGAGGTGTACTGGAATAAATTGAAGAATGGGGAACTGTTTATCAATCCAAAGTTCAGAAAAGCTTCATAGATTATATAGATTTAAGTTATCAAAAACTCTTCCTTTCTAAGGAGGAGTTTTTTTATATTTAAAATTCAATAGAAATTAAGAAGACAGGATCTTCAAATATTAAAACAAAAGATGAAAATTTATTTATTCCGAATAATGTTGTTTTCTTGCCTTGTATTATTGGTATCGTCTTGCAGTTCTTCTTCAGATGTAACAGGTAATAAGGAACCTCAAAATTCTCAATATACTTATTTAGGGCTAGGGGATTCTTATACCATTGGGGAGAGCGTAGATGTTTCAGAAAGATGGTCTGTCCAGTTAGCTAAAAGATTGAATGATAAAGGTTATAAAGTAACAGATCCAAAGATAATTGCTAAGACAGGTTGGACCACCGGGAACTTATTAACGGCTATGAATACAGAATTAGAAGTTAAAAAATATGATCTAGTTTCCGTTCTAATAGGGGTTAATAACCAATATCAGGGGAGGTCTATTGAAGAATATGAGCAAGATCTAAATACAATTTTCACAAAAGCAATTGCTCATTCCGCAAAAGGTAAAGAGGGAGTTTTTGTAGTGAGCACTCCAGATTATGGAGCAACTCCTTTTGGTGCCGCGAATGCAGAAAATATAGGCAAGGAAATCGATGAGTTTAATACTGTTCTCAAAAGAGTTTCAGAAGATTTTGGTTTGGCCTATTATAACATAACTCCAATATCTAAACTGGCTAAAGAAGATTCATCCTTAGTGGCAAACGATGGTCTTCATCCCAGTGGAGAAATGTATAAACTTTGGGTAGATGAATTTATAGATAAGATTGCCCTCAAAATTGATCAGAATTCAGACAAATAATATTTAAACGTCTTACGTATAGTGTATTATGTAAATTGAATTATATTTATGTAATGCAGGAACACTTTCTTCATTATGTCTGGAAATTTAGAAAATTCGATTTTGGGAATGCCAAGACCGTCAATAATTCTATATTATCTATACTTGAAGTAGGAACTCCAAATTTTAATTCCGGGCCCGATTTCTTTAATGCTCAGATTAAAATAGAAGATCAGATCTGGGCTGGAAATGTTGAAATTCATATAAAATCTTCAGATTGGTATTTGCATGCACATGAAAGAGATTCCAATTATGATAATGTGATTTTACACGTAGTTTGGGAAGATGATGTGGCAGTTTACAGAAAAGACAATTCAGTAATACCTACACTTCAATTAAAAGATCTCGTTTTTGAGGACACCTTAGAGAATTATAGAAAGTTATTACTTGCTCCCAATGATAAATGGATTAATTGTGAAGCTGATTTTGATAAATTCAATGATTTTGACCTTAGAAATTTCCAAGAATCTCTGTTTTTAGAAAGATTATATACTAAATCTGATCTTATTCTTGAGCATTTGAAGAGATCTGAAAATAATTGGGAAGCTGTTCTATTTAAGCTTCTTGCGAAGAATTTTGGACTAAATGTGAATGGTAGTGCTTTTTTAAGCATGGCAAATAGCTTGGATTTTGGGGTTGTTCAGAAAATTAGACATTCACATTTTGATATGGAAGCTTTACTTTTCGGACAATCGGGATTACTCGATAAAAAAGTTGAAGATCCTTATTACGTTGCACTTTCTAAAGAATATGAATATTTAAAGATCAAATTTAATCTAGAAAACTCTTTAGTAGAAAGAGCAAAATATTTCAGATTAAGACCAGATAATTTTCCAAATATTCGACTTTCACAATTAGCTTATTTGTATTCTCATTCGGTTCATTTGTTTTCAGAATTAATCGAGACAAAGAATATCGATGATATTTATAATATTTTCAAGGTAGATACTTCTACGTATTGGTATTCTCATTATTCTTTTGCAAAATCTCATCCTGAAAAAAGGAAAATGTTAAGTCATGATTTCATCGATTTACTGATTATCAACACCATAATTCCATTAAAATTTTGTTTTTATAAAGCGATTGGAAAAACAGAGGTAGATGAACTTTTAGAGCTCATGTACCAGCTTAATCCAGAAAAGAATAAAATAAGCGAAAGGTTTAATAAATTAAGATCTAAAACAGTAGTCAACGCGATGCAATCTCAGGCAATGTTGCATTTAAAGAATGAATATTGCGATAAGAATGCGTGTTTAGATTGTAGACTTGGTAATAAATTGATAACTGGATTAATACAATAAGCTGTATCTTTGTGTTGTGTTAAAATTTATCTATTCCATACGTCACTTTTTTGAACGAAACGGCTTTTATGTGTCTTCTCGTCTTGCAGATAAGATAGGAATGCGGGCAAAAAGTATCCGTTTATTCTTTATTTACCTATCTTTTGCCACTTTAGGAGTTGGATTTGGTCTGTATCTTACCTTGGCTTTTTGGTTAAAGATCAAAGATCTTATTTACACAAAAAGAACTTCTGTGTTTGATCTTTAGATTTTATTTTACTGAAATTCAGTAGTTTAAATATTCAATGAATTTCATAAATGATCGATCATATCTTCACTCGAATTGATTATTAATAATTCAGCTGATTTTTTATTTAACAAATCATTTACATTTTAACTTGTAAAAATTTGAAAAGGTCTAATTTTTTAGCATCTTGCTTCGCTGAAAAATAATCCTTATTAATTTTTACAATAGCTTATGAGAAAGTACTTACTTTCATTGTTCTTTTCATTTTCATTAATTTCATTATTCGCTCAAGACTTAGATGTAAAAGCCGATATAGGAAATCCATCCAATGTAATTAATGATGGTTTTATCGATCTTGAGGTAACAGGAGGGACTCCTCCTTACACTTACAAATGGAATAATCAATCTACACCGCTAACATCTCCAAGGGCCACCGGATTAATTGAAGGATTACCTTATTCTGTAATAATTACGGATGCTGCAGGAAATTCTACAACCAGATCTTACAAAGTAAAGGCAGAGGCAATTACAGAAATCTTTAATAGCTCTTTTGCTCCAATTGTAGAAAAAATGGGAGCCATCTTGTTCTGGGATCCATTTTCGGCTATTGGCGTTTATGACCCTGTAGTTTATGCAGATGTAAAAAGAGTAGCAGCTCCGGGTTGGACTCCAGACTTAGATGCGAAATTTGTTCTTAAAAGTTGGGCACTTCCAGAAGGAGCGAAGGTTAAAAAAGGAGATCTTATTGCTACGGTATCCAGAGACGGTGAGGATGTAAATGCTTATGCGAATGCAAATGGTACGTTAAATTACCTTGTAAAAGAGGGGGAGGTAATTTACAATTCAGAAAACAAACAACACGTAATCGAACAGGGGGCACAATATCTTGCCTCTATTAAATATGATGAACCAATTCCATTAACTCATCCAAACGGTGACCCACAAGAAAAGAGTATTCCGTTTATTGTGGTGTGGTTGTTATTAGGAGCAGCATTTTTTACGGTTAGATTAGGATTTATAAATATTAGAGGGTTTAAACATGCTTTCCAACTTGCTAGTGGTAAGTATGATGATCCAAATGCACCAGGTCAGGTTACTCACTTCCAAGCTTTAGCAACTGCTGTTTCTGGAACGGTTGGTTTAGGTAACATTGCCGGTGTTGCAGTAGCAGTATCTTTAGGAGGGGCAGGAGCAACTCTATGGATGATTGTTGCAGGGCTTTTAGGGATGTCTTCAAAATTCGTAGAATGTACCTTAGGTGTTAAATACAGACACATTACCGCAGATGGTCGTGTATTTGGGGGTCCAATGCATTATTTAAGATACGGCCTTGAAAAAAGAAATAAAAAAGGATTAGGAAAAGTTTTAGCTGCTTTCTTCGCTATTCTTGCGGTAGGAGCTTCTTTTGGAGGTGGTAACATGTTCCAAGCAAACCAATCTTTTGTAACTCTAGCGGGAGAATTTCCAGCCCTAATAGGTAACGGATTCTGGTTTGGATTAATAGTAGCAATTCTTGTAGGAGTGGTTATTATTGGAGGAATTAACAGTATTGCCAAAGTAACAGAGAAAGTTGTGCCGGTAATGGCTGGAGTTTATATCTTAGGAGCTTTAGTTGTAATTGGATATAACATTGAAAATATTGGACTTGCATTTCAGGCAATCTGGGATGGAGCATTTAGCCCAAGTGCCTTAAAAGGTGGGGTTATTGGAGTATTAATTGTAGGTTTCCAAAGAGCAGCGTTCTCTAACGAAGCCGGGGTTGGATCTGCTGCAATTGCGCACAGTGCTGCCAAAACAAATCATCCACCATCTGAAGGTTTTGTTTCTCTTTTAGAACCGTTTATAGATACGGTTGTAGTTTGTACACTTACTTCATTGGTTTTAATCTTTACTGGAATGCACGAAGTTTCTGGTGTTGCAGGAGCAGAGCTTACTTCTAGAGCATTTAGAAGTGTAGTTTCATGGTTCCCATATGTACTAGCTGCGGCAGTATTCTTATTTGCATTCTCTACTATGATCTCTTGGTCTTATTACGGAATGAGAGCTTGGACTTACTTATTTGGTAAGAGTAAGAAAAGTGAGATCATATACAAGATGTTATTCTTAGTATTTGTAGTAGTTGGAGCTTCGGTAAGTTTAGGAGCTGTATTAGACTTCTCAGATATGATGATCTTATCTATGTCTTTTCCTAACATTATCGGACTTTACATTATGTCTGGAGAGGTTAGGAATGATCTTAGAGATTATATGAAAAAACTTAAATCTGGCGAATTATTAAGAAAAGAGCCGGTTAGCTAATGATATAGTTAAAATGAAAAATTTTAAATCCCATTTTGTTTTCAATAGAAGTCAACAAAATGGGATTTTTTTATTGGTTATAATAATAGTTGTATTACAATTAATCTATCATTTTGTTGACTTTAATTCTTCTGAAGTCTCTCAAAAAACAAACTCTCAAAATCTGGTAGCTGTTCAGCATTCTATAGATTCTTTAAAAGCTAAAGCACAAAAGTCAGATTCTATAAAGCTGTATCCCTTCAATCCAAATTACATAACCGATTATAAAGGATATGTATTAGGAATGTCTACAGAAGAAATAGATAGAATTCTTGAATATCGAAAAAAGGATAAATGGGTAAATTCTGTTGATGAATTTCAAAAGGTAACAGGAGTTTCAGATTCACTTTTAAAAAATATTTCTCCGTATTTCAAATTTCCAAATTGGGTAAATCAGAATAGATCTTCAGCAGCAAAAGGAAAAATTAATAATAAGTCTGTAGTATCAAAATCAGATCTTAATACAGCAAGTGCAGAAGACCTTCAAAAAGTTAATGGAATAGGGGGAGTGCTATCTGGTAGAATTGTAAAGTATAGAACTAAAATTGGTGGTTTTTTATCAGATATTCAACTAAAAGATATTTATGGCTTGTCTTTAGAAACCAGACAAGAACTCTTAACATATTTTACTGTAATAACTTCACCGGAGGTTAAAATTCTGAATATTAACGAGTCAAGTGTTTTGCAATTAAGCGAGCTTCCGTATATTGATTATGAATTGGCAAGGGAGATTGTAAACTACAGGTTGCTACATGAAACAATTCATAATTTTGAAGAATTAGCAAAATTAAAGGATTTTCCTTCCGAAAAAATAGATAGAATTGCGTTATATTTGAGCGTAGATTGAAATATCGGAATATTTAGAAAAAGCTCTACTCAATTAATTCTCAAAAGATCTTTATTTAAAGATCGATTTACCACAAATTTTGTGCAGTTAGAATTAATTCGAAATCATTTTTAAAAAGAATTATTTTATATGGATAGTATGTATTTTACAGAGGAACATGAACTCTTCAGGAAAAGTTTTCAAGAATTTCTGAAAAAGGAGGTTGTGCCTCATATCGACAAATGGGAAAAATCTGGAACTATAGATCGCTTTATTTGGGAAAAATTTGGTGAAATGGGTTATTTCGGACTAACGTACCCTGAGCAATATGGCGGATTAAATTTAGATCTTTTCTATACAGTTATATTTCTTGAAGAATTACAAAAAGTTAATTCTGGTGGATTTGCTGCGGCTATGTGGGCTCATTCTTATTTAGCAATGACGCATTTGGTTGCTGAAGGAAGTGAAGAGATCAAAAAGAAATATTTAGAACCTAGTATTGAAGGTAAAAAAATAGGGTGTCTTTGTATTACAGAGCCTTTTGGTGGTTCTGATGTTGCGGGAATGAGAAGTACTGCAGTTAAAAAAGGAGATAAGTATATCTTAAACGGTTCAAAAACATTTATTACAAACGGAGTCTATTCAGATTACTTAGTAGTAGCTGCTAAAACCGATCCTGAAAAGGGTGGAAAAGGCATGAGTATTTTTGTAGTAGATAGAGATACTCCAGGTATTTCTGCCACTAAGTTAGATAAACTTGGGTGGAGAGCTTCAGATACTGCAGAGATCGCTTTTGACAATGTTGAAATTCCGGAAGGAAATTTAATGGGAGAAGAGAACCTTGGTTTTTCTTACATCATGCAGCATTTTGCTTTAGAACGATTAATAATGGGTGTGAATGCGCATGCACGTGCAGAATTTGCGTTGGATTATGCTATTAATTATATGTCTGAGCGCGTTGCCTTTGGTAAGACCATAGATAAATTTCAAGCATTAAGACATTCAGTAGCACAAATGGCCAGTGAAGTGGAAATGTGTAAAGAGTTTAATTATTCTATTGTTAAGAGAATGATTAACGGTGTATATGTAGTTAAAGAGGCAAGTATGTCTAAACTCTTGTCTACTAAGATTGCAGATGAAGTTATTTACAACTGTCTACAACTATTAGGAGGTTATGGTTATATAGAAGATTACCCATTAGCACGTATGTCAAGAGACAGTAGGCTAGGGCCAATAGGTGGTGGTACTTCTGAAATCTTAAGAGAGATTATCGCAAAAATGGTAATCGATAAGAAAGAATATAAACCAGCTGCAGAGTAATTAGATTAGCTTTTTTGCGAAAATGTTTTCATTTTCATGCAAAAATGGTAATCGATAAGAAGGAATACAAACCAGCCGCAGAATAAATGGATTAGCTTTTTTGCGAAAATTTTACAAAAATGAGTTTTTATTGAAAAGGTTATAAACCTACATAATAGCAGGTTAGGTTTTAAAAGAAAAAAATAAATATAAATTTAGATTTAGGGTTGTGGGATAGATGATTTAATCTATATTTGCACTTTAAAATTTCTAACGAAAGGAGGTGATACTATGTTAATTATACCAGTTAAAGACGGAGAGAATATCGATAGAGCGCTAAAGCGTTTTAAAAGAAAATTTGACAGAACAGGGACCATGCGTCAGCTAAGAAGCAGACAGGCGTTTTCTAAGCCTTCTGTTGTGAACAGAGCCCAGCTTCAAAAAGCTCAATATATCCAAGGATTAAGAGATAAAGAAGAAATCTAGATCTTTAATGGAAGTGGCTTAAATGCCATTTGATTAAAGTGATAAATTGAATCTGTTAGATGTTAGATTTTTTCAAAGTCTACAACTTCAGAATAGTTCTTCTTTAAGAAGGACGTTAAATATAAACTGTTGATAGTGAAAAGTTTTAGAGCTTTTGCTGTCAACAGTTTTTTTATGTCTATAGTTCAGGGTGTGTTGAATTTTCATTCTTTATAATAGTCTTATAAGACATTACAGCTAATTTATAAGTGCTGTTGATAGTTTAAAGTTTTATAACTTTACCTACCAACAGTTTATTTATGTCATTTTCCCGCTTCTTAGATTATCTCCTTCTCGAAAAAAAATATTCTTCTCACACCGTTAAGGCGTATGAGGCAGACCTGCTTAAGTTTTCTGAATTTATACTCAATGAATTTGAAGAAAAGGACATCGGAAGTGTTTCCTATAATCAAATAAGAAATTGGATCATTTTACTGGTGAATTCAGGAATTTCTAACAGAAGTATCAATAGAAAAGTATCATCGCTTAAAGCCTATTATAAATTCCTTTTAAGTACAGAACAGATAGAGGTAAACCCGTTAGCGGCTCATAAAGCTCTTAAAACAAAGAAGAGCATTCAAATTCCATTTTCTGAAACCGAGGTGGAAGATGTAATGGCTGCCATTGAACCAGATAGTTTTGAGGCTGCAAGAGATCTTTCAATTATTTCTTTATTCTATTCTACAGGAATTCGAAGAGCAGAATTAATAGGAATAAAATTGAAAGATCTTGACCTACGCAATCAGCAGCTCAAAGTACTAGGGAAGAGGAATAAAGAAAGAATAATGCCTTTACTGCCCGAAGTGTCTAAATTATTGGTGCAATATTTAGTTTTCAGAAATAAAAAATACCCTATAGGTACAGCAGAACTTTTTATTACAGAAAAGGGAATTAAAATGTATGAAACTCTTGTTTATAGGATTATAAATAATTACTTTAGTAAGGCTTCGAATAAGGTGAAGAAGAGTCCTCATATTTTACGGCATTCTTTCGCAACGCACCTTTTAAATCAGGGAGCCAATTTAAATGCTGTAAAAGAATTATTAGGACATTCAAGTTTGGCGTCCACACAGGTTTATACTCATAATAATATATCGGAATTAAGCAAAGTGTATAAAAATGCTCATCCTCGCCAAAGTAAGAAGTGACAAGATTTAATGTATAATTAAAATTTTTAGGAGATGAAAGTAAATGTGCAATCAGTAAATTTTAACGTAGATCAAAAGTTAATCGATTTCATTCAGGTTAAATTAGATAAGCTTGAGCATTATTATGATAAGATAATCTACGCAGATGTATTTCTAAAAGTTCAGAATACAAGTGAAAAAGAAAATAAGATTACAGAGATTTTACTAAGCATCCCAGGGGGCGATATCATGGTTAAAAAAACCTGTAAAAAGTTTGAAGAATGTGTAGATGAGTGTATTAGCTCTTTGCAACGCCAAATTGTAAGAAAAAAGGAAAAAATGAATGCGCATGTTTAGCAAAATTTTTCGCAAAAAAAGTTTTGCGAAATAGATAAAGATGTATATATTTGCAGTCCGTTAGAAATAGCGGACTTTTTTATGTTGAAAAAGTGGTTTAGGCCGATGTAGCTCAGCTGGCTAGAGCAGCTGATTTGTAATCAGCAGGTCGTGGGTTCGAGTCCCTCTATCGGCTCTAAAAAATTTTGAATAAATGTTTTGGAATTAGTTTTAGAAATGCTTTAATTTGCACCTTCAAAAAAACAAACCCTTTACAAGTTCAAGTTTATTAAAGCGGTTCTGTGAAATATTGAAAGGTTTTAATAATTGGGGAGATACTCAAGCGGCCAACGAGGGCAGACTGTAAATCTGCTGACTACGTCTTCGCAGGTTCGAATCCTGCTCTCCCCACAAATCACTTCACGGTGATATCCAACAGGAAGCATCTTTTTGATGTTTCAATTTTGCGAAAGTAGCTCAGTTGGTAGAGCGTCAGCCTTCCAAGCTGAATGTCGCCGGTTCGAACCCGGTCTTTCGCTCTAAGAAAAAGTAGTCAACCATTAGGAAGGCTTCTAGATCTAAGGACAACAACGGTTTTAAAAACTGTTCTTTATCTCCAACAGGCGTGGCTTGTGGGGGATAGCCTTTTTTGCCGACGTAGCTCAGGGGTAGAGCGTTTCCTTGGTAAGGAAGAGGTCACGAGTTCAATTCTCGTCGTTGGCTCTTAATTTTGTTTTGTATAAAATTGAACACTAATATATAACT
>Ga0209309_10000633_pt1 | contig 40226 bp, 33 predicted proteins | sample COGITO_mtgs_1204_2_FD_184807 | JGI IMG/M metagenome (GOLD analysis project Ga0209309, IMG submission 184807) | Pelagic marine microbial communities from North Sea - COGITO_mtgs_120412 (SPAdes) (version 2) | ecosystem: Environmental > Aquatic > Marine > Epipelagic ... | reverse complement strand
GGACAGCGATTGGTCTTCTGTTTGGAATTTTACAACCCTTCCAAATATTGCTGGAATTCCCGTGCTGGCATCACCAGTTGATAATACCATAGATCAGACCTTGCCACCGACCTTAACTTGGAATGCCTTAGCAGGAGCCGATTCTTATAAAGTTCAGGTGAGTGATGATATTAATTTTGCTACTACAATTTTTGATCAAGTAAATTTAACATCAACTTTTGTTAACGTACCCGGACTATCCAATGATATTCAATATTACTGGCGAGTACTTGCTACCAATGCAGCAGGGGACAGTGATTGGTCTTCTGTTTGGAATTTTACAACCCTTCCAAATATTGCAGGAATTCCGGTGCTGGCATCACCAGTTGATAATACCATAGATCAGACGTTGCCACCGACCTTAACTTGGAATGCCGTAACAGGTTCTGATTCTTATAAAGTTCAGGTGAGTGATGATATTAATTTTGCTACTACAATTTTTGATCAAGCTGATATCACAGATACAAATAGTCAGATTTTAGGATTATCCAATGATATTCAATATTACTGGCGAGTACTTGCTACCAATGCAGCAGGGGACAGTGATTGGTCTTCTGTTTGGAATTTTACAACCCTTCCAAATATTGCAGGAATTCCGGTGCTGGCATCACCAGTTGATAATACCATAGATCAGACCTTGCCACCGACCTTAACTTGGAATGCCGTAACAGGAGCCGATTCTTATAAAATTCAGGTGAGTGATGATATGAGTTTTGCAACCACTGTTTTTGATCAAGTTGGTATCACAGATACAAATAGTCAGATTTTAGGATTATCCAATGATATTCAATATTACTGGCGAGTACTTGCTACCAATGCAGCAGGAGATAGTAATTGGTCTTCGGTTTGGAATTTTACTACGCTTCCAAATATTGCTGGAATTCCGGTGCTGGCATCACCAGTTGATAATACCATAGATCAGACCTTGCCACCGACCTTAACTTGGAATGCCGTAACAGGTGCCGATTCATATAAAGTTCAGGTGAGTGATGATATTAATTTTGCTACTACAATTTTTGATCAAGTAAATTTAACATCAACCTTTGTTGAAGTTCCAGGACTATCCAATGATATTCAATATTACTGGCGAGTACTTGCTACCAATGCAGCAGGGGACAGCGATTGGTCTTCCGTTTGGAATTTTACGACCCTTCCAAATATAGCAGGAGTTCCAATGCTTGTAACCCCAATTGATAATACCATAGATCAGACGTTGCCACCGACCTTAACTTGGAATGCCGTAACAGGAGCAGATTCCTATAAAATTCAGGTGAGTGATGATATGAGTTTTGCAACAACTGTTTTTGATCAAGCTGATATCACAGATACAAATAGTCAGATTTTAGGATTATCCAATGATATTCAATATTACTGGCGAGTACTTGCTACCAATGCAGCAGGGGACAGTGATTGGTCTTCTGTTTGGAATTTTACAACCCTTCCAAATATTGCAGGAATTCCGGTGCTGGCATCACCAGTTGATAATACCATAGATCAGACCTTGCCACCGACCTTAACTTGGAATGCCGTAACAGGAGCCGATTCTTATAAAATTCAGGTGAGTGATGATATTAATTTTGCTACTACAATTTTTGATCAGGTAAACATAACAACAACCTCCGTTGACGTAACCGGATTATCCAATGATATTCAATATTACTGGCGAGTACTTGCTACCAATGCAGCAGGGGACAGTGATTGGTCTTCCGTTTGGAATTTTACGACCCTTCCAAATATAGCAGGAGTTCCGGTGCTTGTAACACCAATTGATAATACTTTAAATCAGACCTTGTCACCGACCTTAACTTGGAATGCCGTAACAGGAGCAGATTCCTATAAAATTCAGGTGAGTGATGATATGAGTTTTGCAACAACTGTTTTTGATCAAGTTGGTATCACAGATACAAATAGTCAGATTTTAGGATTATCCAATGATATTCAATATTACTGGCGAGTACTTGCTACCAATGCAGCAGGGGACAGTGATTGGTCTTCCGTTTGGAATTTTACTACAATTCTAACAACAAGCGTTTCACCGTTAGTTGCACATTATAAAATGAATGAATCCTCCGGTTCTATTCTTATTGATGATTCAGGAACTGTGAATCCAGCCAATATAATTGGTAATCCAGCAAGAGTTGTAGGTATGGAAGGACAGGCCGTTAGATTTAATGGTTCTAATCAATATGCTATAGCGAATACCAATTCTGCATTGAATCTTACCAATAAATTGACAATTGCCACATGGATAAAACCCGAAATAAAGGGAACTCAATATGTCATTAAAAAGTCTGAACATAATGCTATTGATGGCTATGAACTATCATTATCCAGCAGCGGTAAAATATTCTTCAGATACAATCAGGCAACTTCAAATAATACATATAGACTGGATTCTCAAACTTCTTATCCAACCAATGGATCAACTTGGATGCATGTTGCAGTTACTTTTGATGGTACTTCCATTAAATTATACATAAACGGGCTATTAAATAGTAGTAAATCTTATGCTTCTGCAGCATCTGTCGCCATTAATAATATGACTCTGGCAATAGGTTCAGGAAATGATGGATTTAGAGGAATTCAAGGTGCAATGGATGATATTAGAATTTATAATATTGCGCTAAGTGCGGCAGAAGTAAGTTCTATTGCTACTATTAACAATTCTCCAAGTCTGCCGAATGTCCCAACTTTAAATTCACCTATTGACCTAGCGACAAATATTAGTGTAAATCCGACTTTAGTGTGGAATACTTCGCAAGGAGCTACCTCTTACAATGTTCAGGTTGCTTCCTCAAATACTTTTTCAACTACAATCTTAGATCAAGCAAATTTGACAGGAACTTCAGCTCAGGTTACAAGTCTTACAAATAACGTTACCTATTACTGGAGAGTTAGAGCATCAAATAATGCCGGGAATAGCACATGGTCTCTGGTAAGAAGCTTCAAAACTATCTCTGACATGCCAACTATACCTCTAGCTCCTGTTTTAATTTCGCCTGTAAACTCAGCTTCTAATATTTCTATAGCTCCTACATTAAGGTGGAATATTTCTCAAGGAGCCTCTTATTATGGCGTTCAGATTTCAGAAGATCAATCTTTTTCAAATCCTATTTTAAATGAGACCAATATTTATCAGACATTTCTAGATATTTCCGGTTTACTGAATAATACCACTTATTACTGGCGAGTAAAAGCTATAAATACTGCAGGAGAAAGTGTCTGGTCTTCAAACTGGAATTTTACCACCGTAGCTGCTTCTCAAACCGGTTCATTAGTTGCACATTATAAACTAGATGAAGGCTCAGGTTCAAGCATAGCAGATGCTTCGGCTTACGCAAATAATGTCATTGCAATAGGAAATCCTAGTTGGGTTTCAGGAAAGCAAGGTCAAGCCTTAAGATTTAATGGATCTAATCAATATGGGACAGCTGTAGATCATCAATCGTTAGATATTACGCAGCAAATAACTATTTCCACATGGATTAAGCCTGAGACATTGGGAACACAGTATCTGGTTAAAAAAGCACAGCAGAACAGCATCGATGGTTATGAATTATCTTTAGCAAGCAATGGAAAGATCTTTTTTAGATTCAATCAACAATCATCTAATAATACTTATCGCTTAGATTCTCAGGCAGATTATCCAACCAATGGAAATACCTGGATGCATGTTGCAGTAACTTATAATGGAACTGTAATTAGCTTATATATTAATGGAGTGTTGAACAGTTCTAAATCTTTCTCTTCTGCCCGCGCTATTAATACCAACTCACTCAAGCTTGCAATAGGTGCAGGTCCAGATGGTTTTAGAGGAATTCAGGGGGCGTTGGATGATGTTAGAATTTACAATGCAGCTTTAAGTTCTTCAGAAATAAGTGATGTATATAATTTTACCTCCAACCTTAAAACTTCTGTTACTTCGAACATTTCAAAATCTAATAGAAGCCATTCTTCTGAGAGTATTGATCAAAGTATTGAACTCTTTAAAGACACCTATGTTGTTTATCCAAATCCTTTTACTACAGAGGCAAGTGTTCATTTCACTTTTACAGAAAATACTAGTTACAGTCTGGTACTCTATGATCTTAAAGGAATAAAAGTAAAAGATGTAAAAAAAGGTAAAGCCATTAAAGGCGTGGAAGAAATAGCCATTTTACAAGCATCTTGGCTTTCCAAAGGTATTTATTTATTGAGATTGGAATCTAATAACAAAGCCAAGAATTTAAGATTGATTCTTAAATAATAATTAACCAACTGATTAATTCAACTGAAAAATTCACAATTATGAGAAATAATAACCTCGAATTTAATTTAACTAAAGAGGCAGTTATTAGTAACCATTCCTCATCTAAAGTCCGAATTTACATCAATAAAGTGCTTCAGGTTTTACCGGAGAATCTACAAAATGAAATTCTAAAGAATAAGTTCTTGAGAAGAACTTATCATCAAACAGCAAAGAAATATAGAGAATTAAAGGGTAAAGTTAAACCTTATAAATCTCCTAGGGTATTTGTAAAAAAAGGTATTTCTAGGCAGGAGTTCTTCACTATATTAAATGATAGAAAAATCGATTATGTCCTATTGAGATGGTGGGAAAATTTCCCAGAAATTCCAGAAGGGGAGGATATGGACATTCTAATAGAAGATGGGCAACGAGAATCTATTCAAGATCTTTTGACTTATTATGATAATGGTACTGGATTAAAATGTGATATCTATACTATCACCGGAAGCAAATATGGGGCACATAAAGGGATACCATATTATCAATCTAATCTGGCTCACCATCTTTTAGAAAGTAGAGTATTATTTCGAGGGGTCTATGTACCCTCACCATTAATGTATTTTGCTTCCTTAACCTATCATGCCTTGTTTCATAAAGGTGCAAATTCTGGATTGGAAGGATTTAGCGCTAATTCTTCTCAAATTGAACATGATTATTCCAAAGTATTGAGCGAGCAAATGCCTTATTTGGAATTAGAATTTAAACCTCATGTTGAAAATTTATATAACTGGTTAAGAGATCAGAACTATGTACCTGCAGAAGATACCTTATCTAAATTAGTAGAAATTAAGCCTGAATTAGCAATGTTTCAAACATGTTTATCATCAGATATTCGGGGTGGAGAATTGATAGTATATGTGCTAAGAGAGCGGCTTTTAGAAGATAAGTTAATGAATGATCTTATGTATTTTCTAAAAGACAAGTTCTGCTTTGATATTCTGGATTTCAAAATTCTAGATTCAGATGAAAAGAAAATATGCTCTAGACATATAAGGGGTGGTAAATGGGATAAAGGTCCATTCAAACATTCGGGAGGTGAACCAGCTGCCTTGCTTAGTGTTTTTGATTATCATCCAAAACCTTTAAGTAAAGAAGCGCTTATTAAACAATCCAGAATGACCAACCTCAATAATTTAAAAGCCAAATATGCTTTCAGAACACTTATTAATGATAGTTCTAAAATTAAAAAGAGCAATTATAATGGAGTCCACTCTTCAGATAATGAACATGATGCGCTGTATTATATATCACTGTTGGGTAATAAATATCAGAAAAAGTTAGCTGCAGAATTAGAAACAAGAAGGAATAGATATACGCGAAATTGGAATTTAGTAAAACTACTTACATATAATGAAATTTATAAAGAAGAAGTTATTAATTATGATGGACAATTGGCTTTACTAAAAACATTTAGACCTGGTAAAGAGAAGATGTTACAAGAAGAATTATCATTAATAGAGAATTTTGAAGATGAATTATCTCAAGATCAACAAATATTGAAAACGGGAGAAGGGTTTGTAATAAAATCATATTCAGAAAGCAACTCTGTAGCATCGAAAGTAGAAGACCGAATTTAATATCTAGATAAAATTTAAGTCATGGCAAAGATCATTGAAATATGTGGTGTTCCGGGAGTTGGAAAATCAACCATTTTTAGCGAATTAGAGAGAATTGAAAAATCCGGTTTTAACTGGAAAACCATCTCTAATCTAAATCCGATGGGCGATCAAAGCCGAACTGAATTTATCAAGAGAATAATCTCTGATATTTTGAAAGGGAAGAAGCCAAGAAATAAGAGAACTAAAGCGCTGGAATCTAATCTTGATTATGTTAAACGCATTTACAGAACCCTAAAACTGGGAAGAAAATTTGTAGATACCTATATTTTAAAGGAGGCAGGAATAAGATTCACTCAAAAATATCCAGATTACATTGATGCCTGCTGGCAGAATATTTATTTTAAACAGGCAAAGAGTTCTAATGGTTTAGACCTCAGATTTGAGAAAGCTGAGTTTATTTATCTCATTATTAAAAAAATTCAGGTTTTGATGGAGAATAAATCGAATAAAGTAATGATTATAGATGAAGGTCTTATAAATATGATTGACAGAGTACTTTATGAAAATACCGATGATGGAAGTGAAAAGATTGAAATTGAAAAACGAGTAAATGCAATGCCATGGCCAAGTGCTATTGTATATCTAAGTACAAGTCTTGAAGAAATTACTAAAAGGATTTTGAGTAGAAAAGATATTAGAGATATGCATAAAAATTTAGATCACAATGAGTTGATTACATTTTCCGAAAATTCTATGAAAAGAATTGAAATTGCGATCAATCATCTCAGAGATAAAGGTGTTCCTGTTTTAGAATTAGATTCTTCAAATTCTATCCAAAATAACACACAGCAAATTATAAACTTTACAAACATTCTGGCAAGTAAGGAGTTCAAGGTAACTAAAGAAGAACTTTTAACAATTTAGAAAATGATAGTTTCTATTATTATACCAACTTATAAAGACTGGGATAGATTGCAATTATGTTTGCAAGCTTTGCAGATGCAAACCTATTCACAGGATTTATTTGAAATAATAATAGTCAATAATGCTCCTCAAGATATAAGACCTAAACATTTTAAAATTCCCGGAAATTGTATTCTGATAAGCGAAGCTAAACCCGGTTCTTATGCCGCAAGAAATTCAGCTTTGGCAATTTGTAGAGGAAGCATTGTTGGATTTACAGATTCAGACTGTATCCCAGATAAGAATTGGATTAAAAATGCAGTAGGCTTTTTTCGAGATCATCCTGAAATTGAAAGAATTGGTGGGGCTATCCAAATATTTTTTAAATCTCATAAACCTTCCAAAGTTGAATTATATGATGAGATCTTCGCCTTTCCTCAAAAGGCGTATGTAGAATCTGGCAATGCGGTAACTGCAAATATGTTCACTTATCGGGAATCTTTTGATAAGATAGGTTTATTTGATAGCAGCCTGCTTTCTGGTGGTGATTATCAATGGGGGAAAAGAGCGTTTTTAGCAGGCTGTAAGATTGGCTATGCTCCAAATGTATTGGTGAAGCACCCGGCAAGACCTTCAGTAAAAGACTTAGTTGAAAAAGCCAAAAGAGTGGGGAAAGGTCAGGCAAAATTCAAAAAGAACAATAGAGCAAAAGAGAAAACAGATCTAATAAAAATATTGGCACTTCTTAAACCAAGAATTTGGGAAATTAAAATGATCTTTAAGAAAGGAAAAAAAATTGGTTTCTTAAATAAGTTATATCTAGTGTTTTTAAGACATTATATAGTTATAGTTGGAGATCTAACAAGAATACGTAACTGAATATACAATATCATCTTCCTACGGTATATAGTATAAAATAAGAATTGAATCCCCATACCAATTCTCTCAGATTTAAAAGAAAAGTTTACTACCTCTAAATGGTCTTAGTAAAGAGGTTACAATTACTAAATTTAAACTTATGAGAATAGCATTGTGTTCAAAAGGCAATTTCTCTCTCGAGAAAGGTTTTACCAAGAATAGAATTGAGCTTGCAGAAAGCTTAGAAAAACTAGGATGGGAAACTACACTGGTTGATAAGCAGATGTTAGGTATTCCAAATTCTGCAAGATATCATCCGGTAAAACATAGTCATGCTTTAAAAGAATTTTTAGTAGAAAATATAGATCTATTTGATGTTGTATTATATGAATATGATACGTTGCCTTTTAGAAGAGGTTTGTTTGATAAACATACCTTACTAATTGCTCGCCCTGCTATTCTTGCGTATCATTTCGATCTAATTCCTTTTAAATACAATCTAAAATCCAAGATCTCTAATTTTATTGGGAGATGGAAACAGAAGTTAGGTCGAAATAAAAATGACTTGAAAGAGGAATTACAAAGAATAGATTATTGTCTTAGACAAGCTGATATTATTCAAGTTCAGAATAAGAAAGATCAGGCTTTGTTAGTTTCTAAAGGATTTGCAGAAAAGAGAATTATTATTGTTCCAAATGGAATTCCTGCAGAAAAAATTTCTGCATTCCAAAGAAATTCTTTTGATCTTCATTCTCCATTTATAGTTGCCTATGTGGGAACATTCGATTTTAGAAAAGGTGCTATGGATTTTCCAAAGATTTTTAAACAGCTTAGAAAAGAATTTCCAGACATTCAATTAAAGCTACTTGGCACTCAGGGAATGTTTCAAACTATAGAACAGGTTTTAAAATTTTTCCCGAAGAAAATGCATTCATCTATAGAAGTTGTACCGAAGTTTAAAGCAGATCAATTACCAACCTTACTTAAAGACTGTCATATCGGTATTTTTCCCTCATATCTAGAGAGTTTTGGTTTTGGTGCTTTAGAAATGATGTGTGCTGGATTACCTGTAGTTGCTTATAACATTCCTGGCCCTTCAGACTTTGTGCCTAAAGAAATGTTAGCCCCTCGTGGAGATGTTTCAGCCTTTTCAAATATAGCTATCTCTACTTTGAAGGATTCACATTTGCTTTATAAGAGATCCCATCAAGCCCGAGATATCGTGATTAATAAATATTGTTGGGACGATATAGCAAGAAGAGTAGATGCCCAGTATAAATTCTATTTAAATCAACTTCAAGAAGAACCTGAAGTTAGAGAGCCTACTTTTGAATTAAGAGGATTTCAAAATAATTAAGCTAAAAACTAAAAAATCTTTTATTATGACACCTCTAGTTTCCATTATTATTCCAGTTTATAATTCTGAAGCGTATATCAAAGCAACCTTGGAAAGTTGTCTCCAGCAAACACATGCAAATTTGGAAATTATATTGGTGAATGATGGAAGTAAAGACGATTCTGAAAAAATTATTTTAGAATTTAAGGATGATAGAATTCAATATTATTCCTTAGAAAACAATGGTCCTTGCTATGCCAGAAACTTTGGTATAAATAAAGCTCGAGGAGAACTATTTCAATTTTTAGATGCAGATGATATTTTAGATATATCAAAACTTGAAAATCAGGTAGCGCAGTATTTAAAACACGGTCCAAATTATATTTATAGCGGTATTATGGGGCATATAATTGAAGATAAAAAAACGCTGGAGAAAGGATTTGAGTTCTATTATACCAATTTAAAGGTTACAGAATATTTTAGAGAGATGTTCTCTAATTTTGGAAAATATTATACAACAGGTATTTGGCTTGTACCTAGGAAATTGCTTCAAAAAACTCATGGTTGGGATAAGAAGGTCTTGCTGAATAATGATGGAGAATATTTTAGCCGACTTATTTTACTTTCTGAAGGAGTTATTTTTTGTCCGGGTGCTATATTTTATTATAGGAGAGATGTTCCTCAAAGCGTTAGTAAGAAATTTAATTCTAAGAAAATATATGAGAGTTGGTTCTATTCTTATACCTGCTACGTAAAATATTTTAAGCTCACATTAGATAATGAAACTGCTATAGAATTAAGTAGAAAAGCACTTAGCGTTTATTATTGCAATTCTTATCCAAATCATCCAGAGTTATTAGAAAAATGTAAAGACGATATTAAGAAATTAGGCTTTAAAGAACCTTATGCCTATGGGGGTGATTTCTTTAAAAAATTATCTAGTGTAATTGGAACAGAGCAGGCGTTAAAAATAAGAACTATCAAAAATTCAGGTAAGCAACTATTTAATAATCTAAAAAACTGAGATGAATATTTTGTTTATATGCGGATGTCAAGAACCTGGGAAAGATGGAGTAGGAGATTACACTTTGATCTTGGCTCATGAACTTTTGAAGTCTGGGATTAAGGTTGCAGTATTGTCTTATAATGATGTTTATATAAATAATTTTATTAAAGAGGAAAACAGAGAACTACAGATTTTAAGACTGGGTAAGAATCTATCCTCTAGAAAGAGAAAAGATTTAGCAAAGGCGTTTATCAATACTAATAAACCAGAGTTTATAAGTTTGCAATTTGTTCCTTATGCGTATCATCCAAAGGGATTGCCTTGGAATTTAGGTTATGAGCTTTCCATATTGGGTAAAAATATACCTTGGCATATCATGTTTCATGAATTATGGATTGAAGGAAAAGATCTTAAGAGCAGACTTATCGCACATTTACAAGAGAAGATCATTAAAAGATTAATCCACCACTTAGACCCTGCTCTGGTCCATACCAGTATTCCAATCTATCAATCCAGATTGGAAAATTTAGGAATAGATGCAATGCCATTACCTATATTTTCTAATATTAAACTAAACAGAAATCAAAGTTTACAAGTAACTAAGACTTTTAATATTACATTTTTTAGTCAGTTAACTCTTCGTGCCTCAATACTGGAATTTTTAATAGTGTTGATTGATGAATTAAAAAACAAACAAATCAACTTTAAAATCTTAATTATTGGAGGAAGTAAACAAGCAAAGTTGGAGTTGGAAAGTTTTTTTAATAACGTTCCAGATATCTTCAATAATCTTGAACAGGTTGAGTTTTTACCAGCAGATGAATTATCACAACGTATTAAGACTTCAAATTTAGGAATCACCCCTGTTCCAAGACATTTATTAGGGAAAAGTGGAAGCGTTGCAACATTTTTATCTCATGGAGTTCCAATAGCAGCACCCTATATAAAAAGTGGTTATCACTGTGAAAATTCAGGATTTTTCAGCACTAAAGTTGCCAACTCTATTGTTACAATACCCAGTTTGGATAAAATAGAAACAGCAACGCTTATTACCAGAGAGATTGCTAATACAGTTACAGCGAGCTCTATTGTGGAGATGTTTAAAAATGATCTGGAACTTATTTCAAGCATTCAAGAAATTAATTTGAATATGATCACTTAAAAATGAGAAATATGAAAATTCTAATTCTAACACATAAGTTTTATCCTGATATAGGTGGGATTGAAATAAATTCAGAAATTCTTGCAAACTATTTATATGATTCAGGATATGAAATTAGAATTATGACATGGTCTGAAAATTCGTCTTTTTGCACTAAAGAATTTCCTTATTCCATAGTTAGAAATCCAAATAAATTCAGAATTCTAAAAGAACATAAATGGGCAGATCTTGTTTTTGAAAATAATCCATGTTTAAAATTATCTTGGCCTCTGTTATTTCTAAAAAAGCCCCATCTAATTACCCTGCATACTTGGATTCAGCGACTTGATGGAAGAAAATCTATACAAGACAGATTAAAATTAAACTGGTTAAATAAAGCTAAAACGGTAATAGCAGTTAGTAATGCCCTAAAAGCTGGAACTTATGAGGATGCTCTAGTAATTGAAAATTCTTATAAAGAAGAACTTTTTAAAAGAATGCCTGAGATTTCAAAAACTGAAGACTTTGTATTTCTAGGAAGATTGGTTACAGATAAAGGAGCAGATATGGCAATTGAGCTTATTGAAATGTTGAAACAAACTGATATGAGCTTAGGGAAGTCAAGTTTTAAAAAATTAACAATCATTGGTGATGGGCCAGAAATGGAGAATTTAAAAGTCTTAGTAAATGACTACAATTTAAAAGAGGTAGTAAATTTTACGGGCGCACTCAGCGGGGAGGATTTGGTGAAAAAACTTAACGAACATAAGTATATTTTAATTCCATCAAGGTGGAAAGAACCTTTTGGAATTGTGGCTTTAGAAGGAATTGCATGTGGGTGTATTCCAATAGTTTCAAATGAAGGTGGCTTGCCAGATGCTATTGGTAATACGGGAGTTGTTTTTGAAAGAAACAATCTTCAATCTTTATATAACAATGTTCAAACACTCTTAAATAACCCTTTAATGGATAGGATCTTGAGAAGTTATTTCAAGAAACATTTAGAGGATCACACATCGAAACATGTGTCTGAAAAGTATTTAAAGATCATTCATAAATCTATGTATCACTATGAAGAAAACTAAATTAATAGTGTCTCATCCTACCGGGAATGCTAATGTTCGAGCCTTAACTTATTCCTTAGCAGAAAATGGATTGCTACACCAGTTCTATACTTGTATTGCATTTTTTGAATCTAGTTACTTCTACAAATTCATCAAATTAAAACCTTTAAAAGAGTTTACAAAAAGAACCTTCCCTAATAATATTAGGACATTAACTTCTCATAGACCTGCCAAAGAATTACTTAGACTTATTCTTAAGAAGATGAATTATTCTAAATATACTAAACATGAAACAGGTCCTTTTTGTATAGATAGTGTGTACAAAGATCTAGACAGATATGTAGCAGGAAAACTTATAGATGAAACTATAGTTTATTCTTTTGAGGATGGAGCTTTAGAAAATTTTAAAAAGGCAAAGAGTAAAGGGATAAAATGTTTGTATGAATTACCTATTGGTTATTGGAGGGCTATGCGAGATCTTTTAGACAAAGAAAGAATTCTTAACCCTGAATGGGCTATCACCATGGAAACTTTTAAAGATTCTAAGATAAAATTGCAACGAAAGGATGAAGAGATAGAACTTTCAGATCACATTTTTGTTGCAAGTTCTTTCACCAAGAAGACCTTAGAATATTATTCAGGAAAATTACCCTCAATTTCAGTTGTTCCTTACGGCTTTCCACCAGTTTTTGAGAAAAGGAAATATCAAGCTATAAATGGTAGAAAGTTGAAATTGTTATTTGTTGGTGGATTATCTCAGAGAAAAGGAATTTCTTATTTGTTTAAAGCTATGGAGGTTTTAGCAGACAAGGTAGAGTTAACAATTGTTGGTCAAGAGCCTGTTAAAGATTGTAAGATTTTATATCAAAACTTAGAGAACCATCGATGGATTTCAGCATTATCTCATTCAGAAATTCTAAAGACCATGCGTAATAATGACATATTAATTTTTCCTTCACTTTTTGAAGGTTTTGGATTGGTAATCACTGAAGCCATGTCTCAAGGAACTCCAGTTATTACTACCAATAGAACATGCGGAGCAGATCTTATTGAGAATGATATAGATGGATGGATAGTTCCAGCGGGTTCTTCGGATGCTATAGTAGATCGAGTAAATAAAATTTTGAATGACCCCTCCTGTTTGGAAAGGGTAGGGAAAATGGCTATGAGGAAAGCCAAAACAAGACCTTGGAATGTTTATGGGGAAGAAATGGTGGATGCCATCGGAAATTATCTAAATGATAAAATTGAAAATCATTGAATGAGAATGCTGTCATAACGGTAAAGAAAGCAATCTGGCTTTATTTCTGGCTGCTCATTTTTGAGGGAGCTTTAAGAAAATGGGTATTACCGGGGTTAGCTGAACCTTTATTGATAATAAGAGATCCTATAGCAATTTATATTCTCTTTAAAGTCACACAAAAAAACATCTGGAGGCCTAATAACTATGTGAAATTTATTTGGGGAATAACAATTCTATCCCTAATTTTTACTTTGTATGTAGGACATGGAAATTTAATAGTGGCCATGTATGGAATGAGAATTACCATTATACATTTCCCTTTATTATTTGTAATTGGACATGTTTTTAATAAGGATGATGTTCTAAAAATGGGAAAGATCATATTATATATTACCATTGGTATGACTGTTCTCGTAGCTTTTCAATTTTTTAGTCCTCAGTCTGCATGGGTAAATAGAGGAGTTGGAGGAGATTTGGCTGGATCCGGCTTTGGAGCTGTTCGTGATTTTTATAGAGTTCCGGGAACTTTCTCTTTTACTAATGGACTTGCACTTTTCTACGGACTTTCTGCAGCATTTATTTTCTATTTTTTAATTGGTGAAGAAGAAAATCAGGTGCCTAAAATTCTTCTTGTATTAGCAGCAATTTCCTTAGTTATAGCCATACCTCTAAGTATAAGTAGAACAATACTTTTACAAACCATATTGAGCTTGATCTTTCTATTATTAAGTTCGGGTAAAAGTTCGCTACTTATTAAAAAATTTATAACTATAATTTTTGTTGGAGCTATCCTCCTAGTAGGTTTAAATAAATTCAATTTTTTTCAGACTGCTAGTTCTGTTTTTACAGAACGTATTGAAATTGCTAGTAAAACTGAAGGAGGAATTGAAGGCACTATTGTAGATCGACTTCTTGGGGGAATGTATAGTGCTATTGCAGATCCTGAGAATTCTTATATGGGTCTTGGGCTTGGTTTAGGAAGTAAGGTGGCTTCAAAATTATTGACGGGAGAGACTTCTGCTTACTTACTGCCAGAAGGGGAGTGGGGAAGAATAATTGGTGAAATGGGATTGTTGCTAGGTTTATTACTCATACTTACCAGAGTAGGCTTGGTATTAGAATTTTTTAAAGGGTCATGGACGTCTATTGGAAATTCTAATGTGCTACCATGGTTACTTTTAAGCTTTGGGGCAATTACCATCCTACAAGGCCAATGGTCTCAACCTACAGCTTTAGGTTTTAGTATACTCGTTGGAGGTCTTATTATAGCTGCATTCAAACAACCCGAAAAAGAATGAACATTGTTTTCTTAACACATCCAGAATTTTCCAATATCAGAAGTATTTCACTGTATACTCACATGATAGCGAAAGGGATGCAAGAAAGAGAGCACACAGTACAAATATGTTCGCCAAAGGCTTATTTTAATAAGTTACCAGGTTTAAAAGGAGCTAAAAAATGGTTAGGATATATAGATCAATTTTTGATTTTTAGAATTTCACTTCAGAAAAGAATTAAACGTTTTCCAAAAGATACGCTTTATGTAGTTAGTGATCAAGCTTTAGGAATGTGGGTTCCTCTTATTGCTCGAAAACCTCATATCGTGCACTGTCATGACTTTCTTGCACAACAATCTGCACTTGGAGAAATACCAGAGAATAAAGTTAAAAAATCTGGAAAAATTTATCAGAAATTGATAAGAAGCGGTTATTCTAAAGCAGATAATTTTATCTCAATTTCTAAAAAGACTAAAAATGATTTACATAGATTTTTAACTAAAGATCCAGATTTTTCTGAAGTGGTATACAATGGATTGAATCAGAAATTCATACCTGGAAATGTAATTGAGGTACGAAAAACTCTGGAGGAATTAATTAAAATAGAGCTTCATCAAGGTTATATTTTACATGTAGGAGGAAATCAATTTTATAAGAATAGACTAGGTGTGGTAAAAATTTATGAAAAGTGGAGAGGTTTACAAGAGAAGAAACTACCACTGCTCATGGTTGGCCCAGATGCCACGACAGAACTTAATATGCTAGCCAGTAATTCTAATTATTTTGAGGACATACATTTTCTCCAACATGTCTCCGATTCCAATTTACAATTGTTATATCAGGGAGCTAGTGTTTTACTTTTCCCTTCTTTAGAAGAAGGTTTTGGTTGGCCAATAGCAGAGGCAATGGCAAGTGGCTGTATGGTTATTACTACTAATAAAGATCCAATGCTCGAGGTAGGTGGAAATTCCTGTTTTTACATTCCAAGACAACCTAGTGCTAGTAATTCACAAGAGAAAGATTGGGCTTTAGAAGGGGCAAGGGTATTGCATAAAGTTTTAAATCTGTCAGATCAAGAACGAGAGGAACGAAAAGCGTTAGGGGTAGAAAATGCAAAGCGATTTGATACTCAAAAAGCACTAGATAAGATTGAAGGATTTTATAAGAAGGTTTTGAATAGCTATACAATAGAAATATAAATCATGATTTTATAAAAATTAATGATATGAAAGTAATACAATACGTTAGTTCGATAGATCAAAATTCAGGAGGAACTGCAGTTTATATTAAACTATTAGCAAATCAGATGAAAAGTGCTATAGATCTTACCGTTCTCACGGGAAAATCTTTAAATCCGATAGTTTTATCTGATGTAAAAACTGTTTTTATAGACTTTAGTTTAAGAAGATGGTTCCATATTAAAAAGGAATTTATCGCTGTTTTGAAAATGGTGAAACCAGACCTTGTTCATATAAACGGAATTTGGGAACCTCAAAATTGGTTGTTACAGATCATCGCCCAACGCATGGGAATAAAGGTTTTGCTCTCTCCACATGGTATGTTAGAACCTTATATTTTAAATAGGCACCCTCTCAAAAAGAAAGTTGCGATGATGCTTTACCAGAACAATGCGATCTTAAAAGCAAATTATTTACATGCTACAGCAAATTCGGAAATGCAACAGTTTAAAAAATTAGGATACGATCTTCCCACCGAAGTTATTCCTAATGGAATTGATATTTCTGAAATCAAGTTTCAAGAGAAAATATCAGCAAAACAAGATCATAAAAATATACTTTTTTTATCTCGAATACATCCGAAAAAAGGAATTGAACTTTTAATTGAAGCAGTCTATAAACTGAAAAATAAAAATTTAAAAGTGATCATTGCAGGTGAAGGAGATCAAAATTATATTGATGAATTGATAGTGCTTACCAAAGAAAAGAATTTAGATAATCAAATTATTTTTTTAGGTGGTGTTTACGGTGAAGATAAGTGGGGTCTTTTTAACCAAGCAGATCTTTTTGTATTACCAACCTATAGCGAAAATTTTGGGTTGGTGGTGATTGAAGCATTGGCAGTAGGGGTTCCTGTAATAACAACTACTGGAACTCCTTGGAATGAACTAAATATTTATAATTGCGGTTGGTGGATAGAATTATCGGTTCAAAATCTTATCAATGCTATAGAAGAGGCATTTTTAAAATCTCCACAAGAACTTAAGGAGATGGGAAATAGAGGAAAAAAATTGGTGGAAAGAAAGTATGATATAAAAGCAGTTTCCAATCAAACCTTTGAATTGTATCATACTATTGTTCAAAATTAAATTATATAAATTATGAAAAAAGCACTTGCAGTTAACTTAGCAGCTTACGATTTTAGTTTTAGCATTTCTAATAAGTTAAGCAGATTAGTATGGAATTGTACCTATTGGATCCTAGTGAGACCATTTAACTTGAGCATTTTTAGGGAATATAGAATGTTGATCTTAAAGATATTCGGAGCCAAAATTGGAAGGAATGCTCATATTTATGCAAGCGCAAGAATTTGGGCACCTTGGAATTTGGAAATAGGAGAGCATTCTATAATGGGGCCAAAAGTGGATTGCTATAATCAAGGTAAGATTACCATTGGAGACCACACGGTGATATCACAAAAAACATATTTGTGTGCGTCTTCACATGACTATAGAATTTATAATTTTCCATTAATATTAAAACCTATCACCATAGAAGATCAGGTGTGGATTGCAGCAGATGCTTTTGTAGGTCCTGGGGTGAACATTAGTCAAGGAGCTGTAATTGCAGCAAGGTCTTCAGTGTTTAAAAATATTGATGCTTGGACAGTGGCCGGTGGTAATCCTGCAGAATTCATAAAGGATAGAGTTATGAAAAATTAAATGTTAATTATTTAACATTTAGAACAAAGATTCAGTCTACATTGACAACTGACTAAGTTGTTCGTGTCAAGTATTATCTATTGATTATCAGTAAATAATGAAAAAAATTAATTAAATAAAAAGTTACATAACTATTGTTTTAAAGTTAAATTACTGTTATATTTATAATGTGTTTAAGTTATAATCTTCGTTTTCTAACTAAGATATTAGACATTCCTCCCACAAATAAATTGTTAGATAATGTTAAATTATCTAACATCCCCACATTTTTATCCCTACATCAATATCCCTAGAATAGTTGAATTTAATGTAGTCTCCCTACTACGTTATGCATTAATGATACAGGTTTAATATTGCCCTTTACCTATCGTACTAAAATTGAAATACCTGTTTAGTTAGAGCTATAACAGGGAAGAGTTTCTGTGGTTAGAAAAATAATGTCTAATGATTAAAACAAAGTAGAACATGAAAAATTCAGCTTTACTCACGTCTTTAGCAACCCTACTGCACTTAGTTATTATAGATGGAATATTTATTCTGTTTAGGGAAAATCCTGCAGTTAATTATCTGGTGGTAATTAGCTACAATATTTTTTGGCTTGCTGCTGCAATTCTAATTTGGAGTCAGGCTTTTTTATCTAATAATTCAAATGCAAACGAGTAATTGATAACTCAATAAAATTTAAATCTATGAAAATATCAATTATTACTATAGTATATAATAGAGTTCATTGTATTGAAGATTGTATTAAATCTGTTCTTAGCCAAACTTATAGGGATGTGGAATATATTATAATTGATGGCGGGTCTAATGATGGCACTACCGAGATTATAGATAATTATAAAGACAAAATTGACTACTACATTTCAGAAAAAGATGAAGGTATCTTCGATGCTTTAAATAAGGGAATTAAGAATTCGACAGGAGATGTGATTGGAATCCTTAATTCAGATGATTTTTTCTATTCTGAAGATACATTAAGTCATATTATTGAAGCTTTTCAATATTCTGCAGCAGATCTAGTATATGCAAAAGGACTCTTTGTAAGTGAAAATGATACTAGTAAAATTAAACGAATATACCCTTCGAATCCTTTTAATAAAGTGTTTTTAAATTTTGGTTGGATCCCATTGCACACTACAATTTTTGTAAAGAAAGAAGTTTTTGAGAATTACGGTAATTATAACCCGGGATACCGTATTGCTAGTGATTATGAAATTTCATTACGCTGGTTTAAAAATGATGAGATTACGAAATTTTATTTAAATGAATGGGTAGTCAAAATGAGACTTGGAGGGTTAAGTACTTCGGCAAAACTTCAATTAAAAAAGTCTAAGGAGGATTTGAGTATCATTTTAAAATATAAATTACCAGGAGTATTTACTCTTGGGTTTAAAATAGCACGAAAAATACCACATTATATAATTCCGCAATTATTTGGGGAAAGATCTATAACATCATAATTGGAAATTTAGTTAAGGAATATTAATGATTTCAGTTTTATATGAAAGGTTCTTACTTTATAATACCATTTTCTGTAACGGCTCATATAATAACAATAAACTTGACCTTGTATCTATTAACGCCAGATACATATTTAAATGTTTTTGCTATTATAGGTTATAATGCTGCGTGGTTGTTAACTGCTGTTGGTTTAAATTTTTATACAGTAGAAAGAAAGGAACGTTTTATTACTAAATTTCATAAATTCTTGAGGCATTATTTAATTTTTAGCCTTGCCTATTTTGCACTCTTTGCACTTTTAAATATTTCTTTTTCTATAAAATATCATTTGTTTGTCTTATCATTTCTACTTTTTTTGCTAATTTTCTATAGATGGTTTTTCTTCTCTGTTAGAAGGTTATATAGAATTGATGGTGGAAATTTCATCAATGTTGTTATTATAGGAAATGATAGAAATATTCACAGCATTCAGGCAATATTTAAAGAACCGGATTTTGGATATAGATACAAAGGCTTTTTTCATAACAACCAGTCTGAAGATTCACGATATCTGGGTTCTATTGAAAAATCTTATGAATATATCATTAAGCATAATGTGGAAGAAGTATATTGTTTGGTTTCCCAGGTATCCGATAAAGAACTGCATCAATTAATTTCATTTGCAGATAATAATTTAAAGAGACTAAAGCTCATTCCAGATAATAAGGGAATTTATACTCGAGCGATGCAGGCGGAATTATTTGGAAATATTCCAATTTTTAATTTACGAGGATCTCCACTGGAGAAGAACTATGCAAAATATGGAAAGAGAATATTTGATATACTATTTTCTTCTTTAGTAATTATATTTATAATCTCTTGGTTAACCCCCATCTTATATCTTATTACCAGACTAGAATCTAAAGACGCATTATTTTTTAAACAAATTAGGCATGGCTATAACAAAAAATCATTTTGGTGCTATAAGTACAGGTCTATGGTCAAAAATAAGGATGCTCATTTAAAAATGTGTCGGAAAAATGATTCAAGAACTACCAGAGTAGGTCGTGTATTAAGACAAACAAGTATTGACGAATTACCTCAATTTTTTAATGTATTGAGAGGAGAAATGAGTGTAGTAGGCCCAAGACCGCACATGGAAACCCATTCTTTAGAATATGCAAATTCTGTAGATAAGTATTTAGTTAGACATTTCGTAAAACCAGGCATAACCGGCTTAGCCCAGATAAAAGGATATCGGGGTGAAATTTCCAAAAAGTCAGATATCATAAATAGAACCAGATTCGACATTTTTTATCTAGAGAAATGGTCGTTTTGGATGGATTGTAAGATCATATATCAAACTATAGAAAACGCATTTAACGGTGAAGAAAAAGCATATTAAATGCCATTAATGATAAGAAATACTAATTAATCTATATAATTATGAAAACCTCCCGATGTATTAAACGTGTTTTTAATTTTTTACTTGCTTCTATTTTAGTTGCCTCATGCGTTTCTCCAAAAGATATGACCTATTTCCAAGATCCGGAAAAAATTAGGGCTAGGATCGATTATAATCAAGATGATAATTTAAGGATCAAGTCTGGTGATCTATTAACAATTCGTGTCTCTGCAACGGAGCAGGAGGCCGCTCAACCTTTCAATCTTACAAAATCTGTAGTTTCATCAGAAAGATTACCCGGTTCTGTACAGTTAGAAACTTATATGGTATCCAATCATGGAACTATAGAATTCCCTGTTTTAGGAACGATACCTGTTGAAGGGATGACCAATTTTCAGTTATCTGAAAGGATCAAAACAGATATTAGTAAATATGTTCGTGATGCTATTGTAAACGTACGAATCCTGAACTTTAAAATTAGTGTTCTTGGAGAAGTGAGGAGTCCCGGTACCTTCAATATAGAAGATGATCATATTAGCCTATCACAAGCATTAGGGATGGCAGGAGATCTAACCATTTATGGTAATCGTAAAAATGTTTTAATAATGAGGGAAGAAAATGGAGAAAAGGTAAATGTATATCTTGATCTTACTGATTCTCGCGTTGTAAGTTCACCTTATTATAATTTAAGACAAAACGATGTAGTTTATGTAGAACCTAAATTTTCTAAAGTTCAGTCTTCAAGTAGTTTAGGCTTGGCTTCAAGATATTTATCCATTGCGTCTGTTCTTATCTCATTAGTTATATTAATAACTAAATAGAAGATTATGAGCTCTGTAAAAAATACTTCTAGATATACTGGTGCTAAAAAGTTAACGCTAAGAGATGAAATAGGGAAATTTCTAAAATATTGGCCTTGGTTCATCCTTAGTATACTTTTAACGGTAGGGGCAGGCTACGCTTATCTTAGATACACTACCCCTATTTATAGTGCCTCTGCAACAATTATCATAAACGAAGAGAATGCGAACGGTTCGGGATCTGAAATGTCTGCTTATGAAAATCTGGGATTTATTAGTGGCTTAAGTACAAATAGTTTAGAGAAAGAGATAGCTATATTAAGATCTAGGAGGTTAATGAAAGACGTTATAAAGACCTTAAATATTCATATTCGTTATTTTATACAAGGTAATATTAGAGAGATAGAAATTTATAAAAATCATCCTTTCAATATTAAAGTATTAAAATTTGATGATGATAAACTAAAGACTCTAGGTGGTGCAAAATATACTTTTAGACCCATCAAGGATACTTACTTTTCAGTTAAGAATTTAAAGAATGAAAAATCTTTTGTAGCCAAGGCTGGAGTACCATTTTCCTTAGACTTTGCGGAGGTTGTTTTAATTATAAATTCTAATCTCAAAGAACTTCCAGAAATAACAATTAAATTTTCTAATATAGAGAAAGAGGCAATTAAGTATCGTAATAAAGTTCAACTAATACAAGAGGGTAAGAGCTCAAATGTTATTGAATTGGCTCTACAAGATCCCGTAAAACAAAAAGCAAAGGAAATAATAGATCAATTGATCTATGAATTTAATAGGGACGCTATTGACGATAAGAATTTGATAGCAAGAAATACTGCCAGTTTTATAAATGATAGATTAGATATAATCAATGCAGAATTAGAATCTGTTGAAACGGGAAAAGAAGAATTTAAAGAAGATAACAGGTTGACAGATATTGGTGCAGAATCTCAGATGTTCATCCAAAATGCCAGTGAGTATAATAGGAAATTACAAGAAGTGGGCACCCAGATGGAATTATCTCAGGCTATGTTGGAGTATATTTCTTCCAGTTCTGGATCAGACCTTTTACCTGCAAATTTAGGTATTCAAGAGGGAGGTATCAATCAGCAAATAAATGAATATAATGACCTTGTATTAGAAAGGAATAGAATTTTAGTAAGTTCTACCAATGAAAATCCTGTGGTTGTCAGATTAAATAACAGAATTGGTCAGATTAAAGGTAATATTGTTCAAGGATTACAAAGAATGAGAACCAATTTACAAATTTCACAAGGTGAAATGAGAAGGCAGGCCTATAGTATTGGTTCCAGAATCATGGCAGTGCCTTCTCAAGAAAGAGAATATAGAGGTATTGAAAGGCAACAGAATATTAAGGAAGCATTATATCTATTTTTATTACAAAAACGGGAAGAGAACTCTCTTGCCTTGGCTATTACAGCACCTAAAGCAAAAATTGTAGATCAAGCCTACAGTGCTGGGAATAGGATATTTCCAGTGCCTAGAAATATCTTATTAGGAAGTCTCATTTTAGGATTATTTATACCTTTTTCAATAATTTATTTTAAAGATGTTCTTGATAATAAAATTAGAAATAGAAAAGATCTTGAACTTATTGAAAAGAATATTCCATTTGCTGGCGAGATCCCTAGAGTGAAATTTAAAGGAAATTATACAATTCAACAGAATGACAGATCTGTATTGGCAGAATCTTTTAGAATATTAGTTACAAATATGCAATTTCTATTATCTGAACTTGCTAATGGAGATAAGGGAACGGTCATCTTTGTTACTTCTACCATTAAAGGGGAAGGAAAGACATTTACTTCAATTAATTTAGGAATTACTTATGCAAATACAGGAAGAAAGGTTTTAATTGTAGGAGGAGATTTAAGAAGTCCTAAACTTCAGCCTTACAAACCGAAGAATAGCCAAAAACTAGGAGTAAGTGATTATGTATCAAATGACAATTTGAGTCTGGATACCTTAATAGGCCCTTCTATATTTTCTGATAATTTGGATATTCTATCTTCCGGAAGTATTCCGCCCAATCCATCAGAATTATTGAGTTTAAAAAGGATGGATATTTTATTTAATGAGGTACGATCCAAATATGATTATATTATTGTTGATACAGCTCCCGCAATGTTGGTAGCAGATACCTTCTTGCTTAATAAATATGCAGATGTTCTTCTTTATGTGGTTAGAGCTGGTTTTACAAATAAGAATTTAATCGAGTTTGTTTCAAATGCCAAAGAAACAGGAACCCTAAATAATTTAGGTTTTGTATTGAACAATGTAGAGATAACAAATCTTGGTTACGGGAATAAATACGGATATGGCTACGGCGAGGAAAACCAAAAAAAGTAGGGGAAATAAAATGAAAAAGTGCCATCAATTTTCAATATCATACAGAGGATGGAAAATTGCAGTTGTTTATTGTTGTGTGTTGATTTTTCCATCCTTACTGCAGTCGTGTACTTCACAAAATCAAGAGCTAGACTCTACTAGTTTTATTATTTCTGAAAAAACAGCTCATGATACCGATGACCCTGCAATTTGGTATAATGAAAAAGATGTGTCGAAAAGTATTGTTTTTGGAACCGATAAAAACGTGAAAGGCGCTGTTTATGCGTTCGATTTAAGCGGAAAAATAATTGAAGATAAGATGATTAGGGATCTTGCTTATCCAAATAATTTAGATGTAGAATATGCCGTTTCTATTGATGAAAATACCAAGGTGGATATTCTTGTTATTACTGAAAGAGATAAACATCAAATTAGGATATTTTCTATTCCAGATATGAAGCCTTTGGATAATGGCGGTCTAAAAGTATTTGAAGATACGGAACGGGAGAGTTTTAAATTGCCAATGGGTATTGGAATTTATAAATCGCCCAAAGATGGATCTGTTTATATTATCGTCAGCAGGAAAAATGGACCAAAAAATAATTATTTATATCAATATAAATTACTCTCAGTTGCGGGTAAATTCGAACTTTATTTGATCAGGAAATTTGGAGAATTTAGCGAGAAAAAGGAAATCGAATCTATAGCTGTAGATGATGAATTAGGATTTATATATTATTCAGATGAAACCTTCGGAATACGTAAATATTTTGCTGAACCAACTTTAGGAAATAAGGAAGTATTTAGTTTTGGAAAAAATAGATTTAAAGGAGATAGCGAAGGAATTACGATAATTCCTGAAGCTAATGGCACTGGATATATTATTGTTTCCAATCAGCAGAATAATAGTTTTAGCATTTTTACCAGAGATACAAATGAATACATTAAAGAAGTTGATCTAGGTATTAAAGAAACAGACGGATGTGAATTTTCAAATTTGGTGAAAAACAATATGTTTACGAAGGGGCTATTTGTTGCTATGAATAATGAGAAGAATTTTTATTTTTTCGATTTTGAAATATTTGGATTAGAATAAATAAAATTCCTTTTTCCTATTACTGTGTTAATGAAATAAAATACTAACGAATACTGCAATTTTACAATTTCATTAATAGGGGTTTAACAACAGATTGGGAGCTATCCTTCTAAGAATGTAATATCTTCGAGGTGCTAGAAAAATCAAGCCTTTTATGGGTTAGATTTTTGAAAAAGAATAACCAAAAAAAAAGAAGATTATGTCTAAGAATGAAACAAAAGAGTTAAAAACGATCAACCCTGCAACCGGAGAGAAGTTAAAAAACTATCCGATTATGACAGATAAAGAAGTGGATGATGCTATAAAGAATTGTCATGAAGCTTTTTTAGATTGGAAATTGAAATCACATGAAGAGAGAGCTAAAGTTTTAAAAGCTGTTGGAAAAAGTCTTGTAGATCATAAAAAGGAATTATCTGAACTTATGACTGCAGAAATGGGGAAATTAATTTCTCAAGGAGGGCAAGAAATTGACCTTTGTAAAGGTATATGTGATTGGACTGCAGAGAATGGTCCAGAAGAATTAAAAGATTTACATCGTACGTTGCCTAATGGAGGGAAAGGAGTTATTACTTACTCTCCTCTTGGAGTTATTTACGGGATTCAACCTTGGAATTTCCCAACATATCAGGTAATGAGATATGCAATTGCAAACCTAATGACCGGTAATGGAATTTTGCTGAAACATGCTGAAAATGTTACAGGATCTGCATTATTATTAGAAAAAATATTTGAAGCGGGTGGATTGCCTAAAAATTTATTTACGGTCTTAAGAATTAATCACGATCAATCTGATGCAGTTATTGAAAATAAACTTGTACGAGGTGTTACTTTAACTGGTAGTTCTGCTGCGGGTAAAATTATAGGTAAAAAAGCCGGAGAAGTATTGAAAAAGACAGTTCTTGAGTTAGGATCTAATGATGCTTATATAGTGATGGACGATGCCGACATAGATCTAGCTGTAAAGACTTGTGTAAACGGGAGAGTTTATAATAATGGAGAAACTTGTGTGGCCGCAAAACGCTTTGTTGTAGTAGACAAGGTTTATGATAAATTTAAAGAAGGCTTTGTTAACTCCATGAAAAATGTAAAACATGGGGATCCAACAAAAGAAGATTCAGATATTGGGCCTATTGCTAGAGAAGACTTACGAGATACTTTAAACAAACAGGTTGAAGATAGTGTGAAAAAAGGTGCAGAGATCTTATGCGGTGGGAAAATGCCTGAAGGAAAAGGATTTTATTATCCTGCTACGGTTTTAGGAAATGTAAAACCAGGTCAGCCTGCTTATGATGATGAACTTTTTGGACCTGTAGCTTCTTTAATAAAAGCTAAAGATAATGAAGATGCTTTAAGAATTGCCAACGATAGTAGATTCGGTCTTGGCGGTGGAATCTTTTCTAAAGATGAAGATAAAGCTTTTGAATTAGCAAGTAAATATTTTGATACTGGAATGATATATATAAATTCCTTTGGACTTGCACACCCAAATATGCCATTTGGTGGAGTAAAAAATTCTGGATATGGTAAAGAACATGGTGGTTTTGGAATGCATGAATTTATTAATGCAAAAGCAATCATGCGCTTAAAATAAGAACTTATAATTAATTTGGTTCATGAAAAGGGCTGAGGTTGTTTCCTCAGCCTTTTTTAATTTCTAGTATCTCTAATTATCTATATGTATATGAAAAACAGCTTTCCAATCTTTAGTTCCATTATAGTATGCCTATTTCTATTTTCTTGTGCGGTAAAAAAGGATAAAAATCTTTCTTATCTTAAAAACGAATTTTCCTCTAAATTAGAAAATGAACCCACATTAAATATCTTCAGCCCTAAAAAGAAATCTTCAGGAAATTTACCGGTACTTGTCTTTGTTCATGGTGGAAATTGGAATAGCGGTAAAAAAGAACTTTACAACTTCTTTGGAAATAATTTTGCTAAAAAAGGAATCGTAACGGTTGTAGTTGGCTATACATTAAGTCCGGAAGCCAATTATAAGGAGATGACCGCCGAAATTGCGCAAGCAGTTTTTTGGACAAAGAATAATATTTCTAAATATAAGGGAGATCCTGAAAAAATATTTCTAACAGGACATTCTGCTGGTGGACATTTGGTTGCATTAGCCGCGATGAATAATGAATTTGGTATTCAAGAAGAGGATATTTCCGGAATCATTTTAAATGATGCCGCAGGATTAGATATGCACCATTATTTAAAACAAAATCCGCCTACTATAAAAGATAATTATCTTACAACTTGGACGAATGATCCTAAAAAATGGGAGGAAGCTTCCCCAATTAATTATTTAAATGATTCTACTCCACCTATGTTGATTTATGTTGGAGAAAAGACGTACTCCTCCATTAAGGTAGCAAATCAAAGATTTTTAGAAGAATTAAAAAAATATCAGCCGGAGGTAAAAGTGAATTTTATTGATAAGAAGCATATACCTATGATGACTCAGTATTTCTGGCCCTGGAATGATAGATATAAAGAAATTATCAAGTTTATAAGGAACAACGAATAATTATGAAGTTTGGTTCTCTTTCTCTTGCTGAGCTTTTTTAAAGATAGCTCTTAATTTTTCCTTGTGAGCCTCCTTTTCCATACGTAACTTATCCTTCTTACGCTTTAATAGTTTGGAATGTTTTGCTTTATTAGCAGCGTTTTTTTCTACTCCTTTTTTAGGCATTTTATAAGAGATTTAAATTAGTTGAATTGTCAAGCAAAGATAACCGAATTATTTTCTTGAGATTAGGAGATCACTTAACCAAATTTTGAAAACAGACATAGTAAAATTTCTTATGTGATATTCTCGTAGATACTTCAATATATTGGATGATTTATTAAAACAAGAAACGATGAGAAAATTTTCTCATCGTTTCTTAAATGTATAGAATTTAATTTCTATTTAACTTTTCTAGAACTAAAAGCATCATCAACTTCCGTATGAAATAGGTGATTAGAATAATTACTAATTGTTTTTACTGAAAGTGCTAAAATAATTCCTAAAATATTCTTTTCAGTATACCCCGCTTCCATAAATGCTTTTGCCTGTACCTTCGTAGGATTACCTCTGGTTTCGAACATAATCTTAGAAAATTCTGATAGGGCTTTTAATTTAGCATCAGGAATTTCTTGTCCTTCTCTAATAGCATCTGTAATTTCTGTAGGTACCTTAGAAATTTTATCTGCAATAAAACTATGTGCAGCTGTACAATAATCGCAAGAATTCTCTATGCTCAAGGTTATAAAAACAACTTCCTGTTCTACTGGGGAAAAACCACTGCCTCTTCTAAAATGTTCATAGCCTATATCATAGGTATCTTGTAGTCCAGGCAAATTCACCATGTTTTGATACATGTTTGGAATCATCCCGTTAGACTTCTTAGCTTTTTCTAGTAATACTGTTTGATCTTCATTTCCGTTTTCAACAGATACAGGTTCTAATTCTAATTTGTATGTTTCTTTATTCATAGCAATTTTTAATTTTATAGTTAGACGTGAGGAATTATCGTTCTTACCTACTTAACTCAGCTTTAACTTTTCTATATAGAATTGAAATTAAAAAATGAAATACACTTCTATAAGTATCACTATTTATGGGTGTAATCAACTAGTAATTAAGTCTATATATTTTAAATTTAAGATCAATCCATATTATCCAGAATTTTAAAAATTAACAACTAATCTCAAAATAGGTGCGTCTGGATTGTGATTTATTTTGATTTATGCTTAAATTTATATACGCCCCTTTTAATTTTTAATTCTATAATCATGGGGAAATTTAACAAGCCAACCTTCTATCCTGCATATGAGGAAAAACTGAATGTTCTTTCTCATGGATTTGGATTTGTGTTAAGCATCATTGGTTTTATTCTTCTTATTTTAAGAGCAATCAAATTAGGCGGAACTTTACATATGGTGAGTTTCAGCATTTTTGGTGCGAGTATGATCCTTTTATACGCAGCATCTACCTTTTATCATAGTGCTAGATCAGAAAGGCGAAGGTACTTACTCAACATAGTAGATCATGCCTGTATCTATATACTCATTGCCGGCACGTACACTCCTTTTGCACTGGTCTCTTTGAATGGTTGGATAGGGTGGACTCTATTTTCTCTAGTTTGGATACTGGCAATAACCGGAATAATTTTCAAATTATTTTTTATAGGTAGGTTTCAAACATTTTCTACCATTATGTATGTGGTAATGGGCTGGATTATAATTGCAGTTATAAAACCTTTGCTGTCTACGCTTTCTATTCCCGGCGTGGTTCTTTTATTTGCTGGTGGAATTTTATATACTATAGGAGCAATCCTCTTTAGTATGGATAAAATTAAATTCAATCATGCCATTTTTCACATGTTTGTACTTGCAGGTACATTTTGTCATTTTATCGTTATTTATTATTACGTGTTGCCAGATCAATGATTTGAAAAATTAAATTTTAACGCTTATAATTTGCTGATATTTAATATGATAAGTATTAGTAGTTTGAAGTGAACGATGCTGTGTTTTTATTCTTCCCCCTTAATAATTAATCTTTTATATTTAATAAATAAGATCATGGAAACTTATTCTACAAAGCAGGTGGGCGTTTGGTTAGATCAGGCTAAAGCATATTTAATAGGGATGCAGGAGGGGAATGCATTTTTAATGGAAATTATCGAATCTAAAATTCCTAGGCTTAAAAGAGAAGAAGGAGAAAGTGATGATAAAACACGATTTTCTTCAGACTCTCAACATTCTTCTTCCAATGAATTTAAAAAGAATCAAATAAAAACCAATGAGCTGAAAAGTTATTTTAGGAAATTACAAAATAAATTAAAAGACTTTGAAGATATATTGATAATCGGTCCAGGAACAATAAAAGATCAATTTTTTAATGCTTTAATGGAAAATCAAGAGTATGATGGGAAATCTATAGAAGTTCAAACAAAAGGGAAATTTTCTGAGAATCAACTTATGGCATATATCAATGATTTTTTCACTCCGTGATGGAGTAATTAAAGATTTAATGATAAAAATATTCAAGGTGATTTTTTGGAGATATCTCAATTAAATAGCATCTTTTCAAATTTTAATTTCAGAATAATCAGATATCATAATCCGTAAATTAGAATTCCTTCTTATTTCTGATTTTCTTCAATGTTATAACATAGATTTAACCTAAGATTCAGGTAGGAAGAACGTAATTACTATTACAAAAATCTTATTTTTGGTATTGAAAAAATTTAATTTCGCCCTTAATACCAAAGCATGAAAAGTAGCAGACATTATGTTATAGATTTCGATAGCACCTTTACTCAGGTAGAAGCATTAGATGTTTTAGGAGAGATCTCTTTAGAAAATCATGAAGATAAAAAAGAAAGACTTGCAGAACTTCAGGCTTTAACAGATAGGGGTATGGGCGGTGACTTACCGTTTAGAGAATCTCTTAGCTTACGGCTAGATCTTTTGAAAGCGAATAGAAGTCATTTAGCTCCTCTTATTGAAGTTTTAAAAGGAAAGATTTCTACATCTTTTGTCAGAAATGAAGCTTTTTTTGAAGAGAACAGTGATCATATTTATATAATTTCAAACGGTTTTAAAGAATTTATTGTTCCTATCGTTCAGGAGCTTGGAATAAAAGAAGAAAATGTCTTTGCCAACACTTTTGTGTTTAATGAAGAAGGGAAAATTGTAGGTTTTGATACAGACAACGTACTTTCTTCTAACAATGGGAAAGTGGAGCAGTTAAAAACTTTAGATCTTAAAGGCGATGTTTATGTAATTGGAGATGGCTATACAGATTATGAGATAAAAGCTGCTGGTCTAGCTAATAAATTTTATGCATTTACAGAAAATGTAGAAAGAGATAAAGTCACAGAAAAAGCAGATCATATCACACCTAGTTTAGATGAATTTTTATATGTTCATAAAATGAACAAAGCAATATCCTATCCTAAAAATAGAATTAAAGTTCTTTTATTAGAAAATGTACACCCAGATGCTTTGCAGATCATGAAAAATGAAGGTTATAATGTAAGCCTTCAAACAGGTGCAATGGACGAAGATGAGCTTGCAGAACAAATTAAGGATGTTTCCGTTCTGGGAATTCGATCTAAGACTCAGCTAACCAAAAAAGTATTAGATAATGCGAATAGACTTATTGCGGTAGGGGCTTTTTGTATTGGTACCAACCAGATAGATCTTGATGAATGTTTGAAAAAAGGCATTGCAGTATTTAATGCTCCTTACAGTAATACAAGATCTGTAGTAGAGTTGGCAATAGGAGAGATCATCTTATTAATTCGAAATTTGCCAGATAAAATTGCAAAAATGCATCAGGGAGATTGGGATAAATCTGCCAGCCATAGTTACGAAGTTAGAGGGAAAAAACTTGGGATTGTAGGTTATGGCAATATAGGAGCCCAACTTTCTGTAATCGCAGAATCTATAGGGTTTGATGTTTATTATTATGATTTAGTTGAAAAATTAGCTTTAGGTAATGCCACAAAATGCAGTAGTTTAAAAGAATTATTAGAAAAGGTTGATATTGTAAGCCTTCATGTAGATGGAAGAAAAGAAAATAAGAATCTTATAGGGGAGAAGCAATTCGATCAAATGAAAAAAGGGGTGATCTTCCTTAATTTAAGCAGAGGTCATGTGGTAGATATTGAAGCTTTAAAGAATAGTATAAATTCTGGTAATGTAAATGGTGCCGGAATAGATGTGTTCCCATCTGAACCTAAAACTAATAAAGAGAGTTTTGAATCTGCTTTAAAGGGTTTACCAAATGTAATTTTAACTCCGCATATTGGAGGAAGTACAGAAGAAGCTCAAGAAAATATTGGAAATTTTGTACCCGGAAAGATTATAGAATATATTAATACAGGTAGTACTACAAATAGTGTGAATTTCCCGAATTTACAACTGCCTATTTTAGAAAATGCTCATAGACTTATTCATATTCACCATAACAAACCCGGTATCATAGCTCATATAAATAGGATTCTTGCAGCCAATGATATCAACATTGTTGGGCAACATCTTAAAACCAATGAAACTATTGGGTACGTAATTACAGATATTGATAAGGCCTATAATATCGAGGTGATTAAAGAGTTAAAGGAAATAAAAGATACCATCAGGTTTAGAATATTATACTAGATATAAAATTAGCGGTGAGAGATCATCGCTTTTTTATTTAATAATGATCTTATATTTCTCCAAAAGTCCGGAGAGATTTTCTACTGAAAATTGAGCACCGGTAATTTTATTTGTTTCTGGATCTATGCGGAAGTTAGATGCATTCATAAAATCTGCTTTTTCGAGATTTGTATTTTCAAATATGGAAGCACTTAGATCGCACTTATAAAATTTAGCTTCAAAAAGATCTGCATTTACAAAATCTACCTGTTCCAGCTTACAAGTGTCAAAAAGTGTTTTTTTGATCTTCAGGTTGTAAAATGAAGAGAAATTGAGCACACAGTCTTTAAAAGTGAAGGACAGTAAAAATGAATTGCATTCATCAAAACGCAATCCTAAAAGTTTACAATTGCTGAAAGTGCAATCTCTAAATGTGGTATTCTTCAGTTTCGCGTTGCTCAAATCAGAATTTATAAATTCACATTCCGAAAAGGTAAAAGAAGAAATATCTGTATTCGTAAAATTACAATTCAGAAAAACACAACTTTCATATTCCCCATTTTGAAGAGGTTTCTCATTAAAATTATTACCTGAAAATTCTTCATTTTCGATATAGTTTATATTCATAAATCGTATTTATTTAAAAGATTATAGGCAAGAATATGCTTTTTTAAAATTTCTTATTGGTACAGAATTCCATAAAAAAAGAAATCATTTTTAGACTTGCTCTTGAAAGCTCCCAAATTTATAAGAATTTGATAAGAAGTTTAGTTTTAAATTCCAATCAAAGTGAGAATAATATTCAATTAAAAAGCACTATTTTTGCACATTAATAAAAGACTTAAGTCGATATGGGCAATATTGTAGCCATTGTAGGGAGACCAAACGTTGGGAAATCCACCTTTTTTAACCGATTGATTCAGCGTAGAGAAGCAATTGTTGACTCGATAAGCGGGGTAACAAGAGATAGACATTACGGAAAATCTGATTGGAATGGGAAACCATTTTCTCTAATTGATACCGGAGGATATATTAAAGGAAGTGATGACGTTTTTGAAGAAGAAATCGATAAGCAAGTAGAATTGGCTATAGATGAAGCAGATGCTATTATCTTCATGGTGGATGTGGAATCTGGGATTACCGGAATGGATGAAGATGTTGCTAAACTTTTAAGAAAGGTTAAAAAACCAGTTTTCTTAGTCGTAAATAAAGTAGATAATTCTAAAAGACTTGAAAATGCTGTTGAGTTTTATTCTTTAGGTTTAGGCGATTATTTTCCTATTGCTAGTACCAGTGGTAGTGGTACAGGAGAATTATTAGATGCTTTAATAGAAGCATTGCCGGAAGTGGAAGATGATGATGAAACAGAATTACCGAGATTTGCAGTGGTAGGAAGACCTAATGCAGGTAAATCTTCATTTATAAATTCATTAATAGGGGAAGACCGTTATATTGTAACAGATATTGCCGGAACAACTCGTGATTCTATAGATACTAAATATAACCGTTTTGGATTTGAATTTAATTTGGTAGATACTGCCGGAATTAGACGTAAATCTAAGGTGAAGGAAGATCTTGAGTTTTACTCTGTAATGAGATCTGTAAGAGCTATAGAAAACTGTGATGTTTGTTTGATCGTTTTAGATGCAACTCGTGGTTTTGATGGGCAAGTTCAGAATATTTTCTGGTTGGCTCAGCGTAACCGTAAAGGAATTGTGATTCTTGTAAATAAATGGGATCTTATGGAAAAAGAGACCAACACTTTAAAAGAATACGAAAAAACTATTAGAAGAGAGATTGAACCATTTACAGATGTGCCAATTGTATTTATATCTGTATTATCTAAGCAACGTATCTTTAAAGCTATAGAAACTGCTGTTGATGTATTTAAGGCGAGAAGCCAGAAAATTAAAACAAGTGAGTTGAATGATACCATGCTTCCTATTATAGAAAGCTATCCTCCACCAGCTTGGAAAGGTAAATATGTGAAGATCAAATTTTGTATGCAATTGCCAACTCCACAGCCTCAGTTTGCGTTTTTCTGTAATTTGCCACAATATGTGCGTGATCCATATAAACGTTACTTAGAGAATAAACTAAGAGAAGAATATAATTTTACTGGAGTACCAATTTCAGTGTATTTCAGAAAGAAATAAAGCTTAAGTTTTAAGCATAAAAAATCCCATCAATTAAAGTTGATGGGATTTTTTTATTTAAATTTTTTCTAAAATATAATTGTTCTTGGTCCGTGAAATTTTTGGAGTTTACCAGCTTCCGCCAGCACCACCTCCACCAAAGCCACCGCCGCCAAAGCCACCACCAAAGCCGCCTCCGCCGCCAAAGCCACCGCCTCCGCCAAATCCGCCGGAGCTGCTTCCACCACCAAAACTGCCTCTTCCAAGACTGCTTAAAATAATGGCATCTAAAAGACCGCCACGCATACCGCCACGTCCACCGTGACCATTGCCACCATTTTTATTCTTTCTGATAAGAGAAATAATAAAAATGATAAAGAAGATTCCAATAATTATAAGTCTGGAAGGAATTCCACCCTTTCCTTTAACTTCTGGTCTGGACCCTGTAAATGTTCCATTAAGAACTTCAAAGATGGCACTAGTACCTTTATCTAATCCGGCGTAATAGTTATCGTTTCTAAATTCTGGTAAGATGATATTTTCAACAATATCCTTAGACTTAGCATCGGTAAGATATTCCTCAAGTCCGTAACCCGTAGTGATCCATATCTTTCTATCATCTTTAGCCAACAATATTAAAAGGCCATTATCCTGCTTAGATTGACCAATTCCCCATTCTTGAGCCCATTCTGGAGCATATAATCCTATATATTCTCCTTCTAAAGATTGAATAGTTGCAATTACAATTTGAGTTGAAGTTGTATCTGCATAATTGATAAGCTTTTGTTCTAGCATGCTTTTTTCAGAAGCAGATAAAACACCAGCTTCATCATAAACACTTGTTTGATTATCCGGTTTAGGTGGAATATCTCTTTGTGCAAAGCCTGCTAAGGAAAATGCTAGAATGAAAAATAATACGGTAAAAAAATGTTTTTTAATTGGTAGCATTAGCCTTTAGATATAGTGTCTGGAAGTTCATTAGTATCGTCCTCATCCCAAGGAAAATGTTTTTGTAGCTGTTCTCCAGCCTTCAAAATTCCATCGATAAGTCCTTGTTTGAATTTACCATTCTTAAAATGAGAAACAATAATATCTTTGGTGCTCTCCCAAAAATCTGCAGGAACAACGTCATTAATACCTTTATCTCCATAGATTACAAAATTCCGATCTTTAACTGCTACATAAATAAGCACTCCATTATCTTGTTTGGTATTGTCCATCTTAAGGGCATGAAAAACCTCCATTGCCCTATCAAAGATGTCTTTATCTCCATGAGATTTTTCAATATGAACTCTAATTTCGCCCGAAGTTGTTTTTTCAGCAGAACGAATGGCCTCTACAATTTCTTTCTCTTCATTTTCCGTTAAGAATTTTTCAACTTTGCTCATACTAATCTTATTTAAAATCGAAATCTACATCAGGTGCATTTTCTGAACCTGCATCTGCTTCATATCTTACCATTGGATCAAATCCAAACCATCCTGCAAACATGCTGTTCGGGAATATTCTGATGTATTTATTGTACTCTGTAACCCCTTCGTTATATCTATTTCTAGCTACATTGATTCGGTTCTCTGTACCTTCTAATTGAGATTGTAATTGAAGGAAATTCTGACTTGCCTTTAAGTCTGGATATCTCTCTACTGTTACCAATAATCTTGATAATGCTGAAGAAACTCCGCTTTGAGCTTGTTGGAATTGAGCCATTTGCTCTGGAGTAATATTGGTTGGATCTATATTAACTGAAGTTGCTTTTGCTCTAGCTTCAATAACATCTGTTAAAGTACCTCTTTCAAAATCTGCAGCTCCTTGAACGGTTTTTACAAGATTGCTAATAAGGTCGTTTCTTCTTTGGTAAGAACTTTCAACATTAGACCATGCTAATCTTGCATCTTCTTGTTTGGTTACTGCTTTGTTATTAAAGCCAACTGTTAAGCTATAGATAATAATACCTAGAACAATAATAACTATTGCAGGAATAAGCCACTTTTTCATACTATAAATGATTTTTGAGATTGGTTAGTTCAGATTTTACCGATTGTAATTTTCGGATAATTTCAAAGTTAGTGAGAGTTTTCTTCTTTTCCTCTTTTAAATGGATTTTTGCGCCTTCTAGCGTAAATCCTCTCTCTTTTACCAGATGGTAGATCAACTCTAGATTTTTAATATCCTGAGGAGTGAATAATCTATTGCCCTTGGCATTCTTTTTTGGTTTAAGTGCATCAAATTCTTTTTCCCAAAATCGGATTAAAGAGGTATTCACACCAAATGCTTCGGCTACTTCGCCTATTGCATAATATCGTTTTTCAGGAAGATCTACATGCATTAATCTAGAGATTGGTTTTCTTGCTGTGCTTTTATAAGTACCTGTTCAAATTCTTCTGGAGATAAATTTCCATAGTAGAAATTAATAGGATTGATATGTTCACCGTCTTTAAAGATCTCATAATGTAAGTGAGGTCCTTCAGATCTTCCGGTACTACCTACAAATCCAATAACATCACCACGTTTCACTTTTTGTCCAACTCTTACGTTGTATTTGTATAAGTGAGCATATAAACTGGTGTAACCGTAGCCATGATCTATTTCTATATGATTTCCAAATCCTGTAGCACGGTTATCGGCTCTTTCAACTTTTCCATTCCCGGTGGCATAAACAGGAGTTCCTCGTGGTGATGAGAAATCCATACCATAATGGAATTTTTTCACCTTGGTAAACGGGTCACTTCTCCATCCATATCCGGAAGCAATTCTTTTTAGATCTTCATTCTTTACGGGCTGAATAGCCGGAATAGCCGCTAAAAGTTGTTCTTTTTCTTTTGCTAACACAGCAATTTCATCTAAAGATTTAGACTGAACAACAATTTGCTTGGTAAGTATGTCCATTCTCTTTTCAGTATCTACTATAAGTTTAGAATTTTCATATCCTTCTAAATTCTTATATCTGTTGATACCTCCAAAACCGGCTTTTCGCTGTTCTTCAGGAATTGGGTTGGCTTCAAAATAAAGTCGGTAGATATTGTTATCTCTATCTTCTACATCTGCAAGTACGTTTTGGATCTGGTCCATTTTCTTATTAAGAATTCCATATTGCAATTGCATGTTCTGTAGTTCCCTTTTTAAAGCTTTTTCCTTTGGAGTTTCAATTCCCGGAATGTTTAAGTAGACCACTAATAATATAAAGCCAGCAAGGAATGCTCCTGCAATCCCTACAAAGGCAATCCCAAAATTTCGGCTCTTACGGCGTTCAATTTTTTTATAGGAAAGCGTTTCACTGTCGTAATAATATTTAACCTTCGTCATAAATTAAAAATATGCTATTTTTGCGAGTATTAAGCAGTGCAAAAACCTTGCAAATGGTTATGAGAAACGAACAAATATAAAAATTGTTTTCTCACCCACATAATTTAATAATTCTAAGACCTTTTTTGGCCATATGAAATCTAAGGAGATACGCTCAACATACCTCGAATTTTTTAAATCTAAAGCTCATACCATAGTGCCTTCTGCACCTATGGTTATAAAAGATGATCCTACCCTGATGTTTACAAACGCAGGGATGAACCAATTTAAGGAATATTTTCTTGGGAATTCAGTTCCGAAGAATACCAGAGTTACAGATACTCAAAAATGTTTGCGAGTAAGTGGTAAGCATAACGACTTGGAAGAAGTTGGTATGGATACTTATCATCATACTATGTTTGAAATGTTGGGGAACTGGAGTTTTGGTGATTACTTTAAAACAGAAGCAATTCATTGGGCTTGGGAGCTTCTTACCGATGTTTTCAAGATCAATAAAGATATTTTATACGTTTCTGTTTTTGAAGGAAGCGAAGATGATAATATGCCTTTAGATAAAGAAGCTTTCGATCTTTGGAAAGCTATAGTTCCTGAAGACAGAATTATCATGGGGAACAAGAAAGATAATTTCTGGGAAATGGGAGATCAAGGCCCATGCGGACCAAGTTCTGAAATTCACGTAGATCTTAGATCTGAAGATGAAAAAGCTAAAACCCCGGGAAGAGATCTTGTAAATGCAGATCATCCTCAAGTTGTAGAGATCTGGAATTTGGTTTTTATTGAATTCAATAGAAAAGCAGATGGTTCTTTAGAGAAATTACCGGCGCAACATGTAGATACGGGAATGGGCTTTGAGAGACTTTGTATGGTCTTACAAGACAAGAAGTCTAATTATGATACCGATGTCTTCACGCCGCTTATAAACGCAATAGAAGTTATTACCACTACTTCTTATGGTGAAGATGAAAAAGCAGATATAGCTATTAGAGTTATTGCAGATCACGTTCGTGCGGTAGCATTTGCAATTGCAGATGGACAGTTGCCAAGCAATGGTGGAGCAGGTTATGTTATTAGAAGAATTTTAAGAAGAGCTATTAGATATGGCTTTACCTTTTTAGATACCAGAGAACCTTTTATCTATAAATTGGTTGGAACCTTGAGCAAACAAATGGGAGATTCGTTTCCTGAAATTAGGTCTCAGCAAACACTTTGTGAAAATGTAATTAGAGAAGAAGAGCAATCTTTTTTAAGAACCTTAGATCAAGGGCTAGTTCTACTTGAAAATATTATTGAAAATACAGAAGGCAAAACGGTATCTGGTAAAAAAGCCTTCGAATTATACGATACGTTTGGTTTCCCAATAGATCTTACAGCTCTTATTTTGAGAGAACGCGGATTCGAATTGGATGAAGCTGAATTTAAAGCGGAATTACAACAACAAAAAGATCGTTCTCGAGCAGCTTCTGTTATGACTGCTGGAGACTGGCAGATCTTAGGAGAGGAAGAGCCGGAAAACTTTATTGGTTATGATCATACTTCAGCTGAAGTAAAGATCACCAGAATAAGAAAAGTTGATAGCAAGAAAGATGGAGAGATCTATCAATTAGTATTGAATAAAACTCCATTTTATCCTGAAGGTGGAGGGCAAGTTGGAGATAAAGGTTCTTTAGAAACTGAAAATGGGAAGTCGATCAAAATAATCGACACTAAGAAAGAGAACAATCTTATCATTCATTTTACTAAGAAGTTACCTGAAGATACTTCCGGAAAATTACAAGCTGAAGTAAATACAGAAAAAAGAGATCTTACTCAAGCAAATCATTCTGCTACGCACTTATTACACCAAGCTTTAAGAAAAGTATTAGGAACTCATGTAGAACAAAAAGGTTCTATGGTAAGTCCGGATCATTTAAGATTTGACTTTTCACATTTCAGCAAACTAAGCGCTGAAGAATTGAAGGAGGTAGAAGATTTTGTGAATAATCGCATCAAGGAGCAATTGCCAATTTTTGAGCAAAGAGCACTAACTTATAATGATGCTTTAAAGCAAGGAGCTATTGCATTATTTGGAGAGAAATATGGAGATTCTGTAAGAGCGATCAAATTTGGTGATTCTATGGAGCTTTGCGGAGGAACTCACGTACAGAATACTGGAGATATCTGGTATTTCAAGATAGTTTCTGAAGGAGCTGTTGCTGCAGGAATTAGAAGAATTGAAGCGATTACCGGAGATGCAGTAAAACAGTTTTTTGCTGAACAAACCGAAACGCTTCATCAGATTAATTCAGAATTAAAGAATTCTAAAGATCCTGTAAAGTCTATTCAAACATTGCAAAATGAGAATAACAGTCTTAAAAAACAGATTGAATCTTTACTGAGAGAAAAAGCGAAGAATTTAAAAGGAGATCTTCAAAAGGAATTTCAAACTATTAACGGTGTAGAATTTCTAGCTAAGAAAGTAGATCTAGATGCCGGTGGAATTAAAGATCTTGCATTTCAACTAGGAGACAATAAAAATAATTTATTCTTACTGTTAGCTTCAGAACAAGATGGCAAAGCCTTGTTATCATGTTATATTTCAAAAGAATTAGTAGCAGAAAAAGGTTTAAATGCAGGACAAGTTGTGCGTGAACTTGGTAAATTTATTCAAGGTGGAGGGGGAGGCCAGCCTTTCTTTGCAACCGCCGGTGGTAAAAATCCTGAAGGAATTAATGATGCACTTCAAAAATCAAGGGAATATCTTAATTAATATAAAACCCCGCCATTTTAAATTGCGGGGTTTCTTTTTATATACAAGGTTTAGCTATGAAATTTAGAACAGAACTTCAGGTTTCCCCGCAAGACAATCCAATTAGTTATAACTCTAAGATCTTTCTTTTAGGTTCTTGTTTTGTTGAGAATATAGGCGAGAAATTAGAGTATTTTAAATTTCAGAATTATAGAAATCC
>Ga0209309_10000630_pt1 | contig 40322 bp, 23 predicted proteins | sample COGITO_mtgs_1204_2_FD_184807 | JGI IMG/M metagenome (GOLD analysis project Ga0209309, IMG submission 184807) | Pelagic marine microbial communities from North Sea - COGITO_mtgs_120412 (SPAdes) (version 2) | ecosystem: Environmental > Aquatic > Marine > Epipelagic ... | reverse complement strand
TGGTGCAAAAACGAAGAATACTCAAATGCGCGCAGTGGTATCGTCATCATCGCGGTGCTACTACTATTCGTATTGCTTTTTACGACTGCTAAACTTTTGCTTCGCTACTGTCTATTCATCTCTCTACGTCGAAGAAGGCGGCGCGGGGCCGGACGGCGCTCTCGGCGGCGGCGGGCGAGGCGGTGGAGGCGCGCCTGAAGGCGCTTGAGGTGGTGGTGGTTGTCCGGTGGGTGGCCCACCTGAAGGCGGTCTCGGCGGCGGAGGGCGACTCAAACCTGGGACGGCGGAGGCTCCCCTCGCGATCCCGGCTGTCGTCGTCTCGCCCAGGACGCCTCGCGTGCTCCCGATCCCGCCGCCTTGCGTTGCCGCGACGGCTTGTTGGTGCGCGGCGACGATCGCTTCTTGCGCGTATTCAGCTTTCGTGACTCGAGATGTTGTGTCTCGAGCAACCTCGCCTGGTCTGTTTCGGCACCAAAACTTGATGGCGTTGTCGTTGCTTCCGGAGACGAGCAAGTGACCGGCGGGATGCCAGGCGATGTCGTTGGTTTGGCTTTCGTGGGCGCCGCGGACTTCCGCCTGTGGGTCGGAACCACCGCCGACGATCCAGTAGGCTATGGAACCGTCCCCTGCGCCGGAGGTGAAAACGCGTTCGTCGTGTGGATGCCACGTGACGGACGCGATGTCTTTGCTGTACGGACCGACGTGCGAGGAAATCGTTTTGAGCGTGCGAATGTCGGTGACTTTTAAGCTGGCGTCTTTCGACCCGGTGACTAAGTGGTGGCCGTTTTGGTTCCATTTCAAACAGTTTACCGAACCTTTGTGCATGTGTAGCGTGGATAAGCACTGTCGCTGCGCGCCTACTCGCGGATCCCAGAGTTTGACGACGCAATCTCTCCCCCCGCCGCTCGCCACCACGCTCTTGGTGTCGTGCCATTGCACGCACCTCACGTCCCCGCCGTGGCCGTTTAACGTCGTCTCCGCTTTAGCTCTCGCAAAATCGAATATCTTAATCGTCGCGTCGTCCGCGCACGTGGCGAATTTCAAATCCGTCGGGCTAAAACTCACCCCTCGAATCGGTTCCCCGTGCGCTTGCGTTTGTTTCAAATTGTTAAAATTCATCTGCCAATACTTGATTTGCCCGGAATCGTCCGCGGAAATGAGCCAGTTTTCGCTGTGCGATACCGTCGCCGTCCTCACTGGGTTATTATGCGCCTGTAAAATAGTCTCAAAGTTGAAACTCGCCGCGTTCCAGAGCGTAAATTCACCGTTCTGTGAACACGTGAGCACTCTTCGCCCATCCGGCATGAATATAACTGTTCGCGTTACAAGCGTACGAAAGAGAAAGAAAGTCGTCTAAAGTCAGCGCGTGTTTTCAAAGAAGAAGCAAAATACAACAACAACAGAACGACGAATACTCATACAATATCGTACTCGCGAGAGAGTAAAAATGCCTTCATCGCGTCTCATCGCGTCGTCGACAAAATCAAATCCAACAACCACTTAGTACCTTTATTTATCGGCGTTTTGATCTTATTCGCACTCACGTGCACAAACTTCAGCGCAAAGCTCGACGCGGGCACGTGCCTTAAATTCCAGCTCGGTGGGAAATCGAGCATGCTCCCACTCGTCGGTTTGACGACGACGGAGTCTTGGATCGGGTTTCGCGTTAACGAGGCCGTGTACGCGCGTTCCGCGGAGTGAATCAAGTTGTTCGCGGTGTAATCGATCGCTCGGCGCTGGACGGCTTTACGGACGAAAACGGGGCGGTCGGAGTCCCCGGAAAGAGGTGGGGGAAGAGGGTGACGCGCGTCGTTTAGGCGTGGGTTGAATGGAGGAGGGTTGAATGGAGGGTCACGCGCGGAGGACATTGTTTTAGCGGTGTTCTTCGCGGACGGAATCCAACGCAATTCGAGCGCCAATTTGTGAGACATTTGGGTGAAGACGCGAGCGAATACGAAGACGACTTAAGAGTGACTCACAGATACGGATTCATGTTCAGAGGAGAGTAAAGAATAACGGCGCATTAAAGAGTAATATATTTCTTTCATCGAGGACTGTTTTTATTTAAACGCTTCAAGAGCAGAAAAGGGATGAAAAAGATGTATTCGTATACGCGCGGTACCGCCGCGATGGCGGAACACTCGTAAATATGACGCGAGCGGTAAACGCGCATTTGAGACTCTCTCTTTCTTTCTCTCTTTCTCTCTCTCTCTCTCTCTCTTTCTCTTACTCTTCTTTATCTTATTATTATTATATTTATCTTGTTGTCGAAAACAACACGATGTATCAAATCATCATCTAGAAACGATTTCGGAGGAGGAGGATTCAATCAAACTACTACTACCGCTCGTCGTCGTCAGTTTCGCGTTGGAGGATAACATTCTATTCAACGCGGATAAGTACGCTCGAGCCGAAGAGACGACGATATCGGTATCCGCGCCAGTCGCGGTGAACGTCCTCGTCCCTCTGGCTTCAGTTTGGTTGTTCGTGATCGTTTCCGCGGTGGATTCGTCGGTTGGTTTGATCGTCACTCGCGTCGTGGCTAAGGATTCGATGCCTTGCGTGACCGCTTTGACGTTGTATTCGGTGAGTTCGACCGATTTGCCGACGACGGCGTCGATGGCTTTGTACACCGCGTCGACTGGCCCAGTGCCGACGCACGCGGAGATTCTTTCCGTGCCTTGATCGATGATCTTTACCGTGGCGGTTGGTAAACCCATGGTACCGCAGACGACTTGGACGTCCACCAACGTGTAAAACTCCTTCCCTTCCTCCACCTCCATTTCGTCTCTCAACAACGCCATCAACTCGACGTCGGAGACGCCTCCTGTTTTCGTCTCGGCGACCAACTTGAACCGATCGAAAAACGCGTTCAACTGATCGTCCGCCAACGTGACGCCCATCTGTCCGAGTTTCGATTTCAACGCGTGTCTCCCGGAGTGCTTACCCATAACGACGCCGCAATCGTCCTCGTCTCGGAAGACGCCGATGGTTTCCGGCGCGATGATTTCGTACGTCGATTTGTTCTTCAACATGCCGTCTTGGTGAATCCCGGATTCGTGCGCAAACGCGTTCGCGCCGACTATAGCTTTGTGCGGTTGGACGAGCATACCCGAGTATTCCGAAACCATTCTCGAGGTTTGGTAAATATACACCGGGTTCACGCCCATGTACGCTCCGTTTAGTTGGTTTTGACCTCGCATGATGACGGACATGGCGATTTCCTCCAAACTCGCGTTCCCGGCTCTCTCACCGATGCCGTTGATGGTGCACTCGACTTGTCTCGCGCCGTTGGCGATTCCAGCCAACGAGTTTGCGGTGGACAAACCCAAATCGTTTTGGCAGTGCGTACTAATGATCGCGTCGTTCGCGCTGACGTCGACGACGTTCTCTTTGATGCCTTTGATCAAACGACCAAACTCGTCCGGCAAACAAAAACCCACCGTATCGGGAATGTTAATCGTGGTCGCCCCAGCGTCGACGACGGCTTTCAGTATGCGATACAAAAACTCCGGTTCCGATCTCCCGGCGTCCTCTGGACTAAACTCGATATCTTCGCACCCTAAAGACTTTGCAAACTTGACCGCTTTCACCGCGATATTTACCACCTCGTCCGGCGTCTTCTTCAACTTATACTCCATGTGAATCGGCGACGTCGCGATAAACGTGTGAATCCTCGGCCTCACCGCGTGCCTCACCCCTTCCCACGCGCACGCGATGTCCTTCTCGTTCGCTCTCGACAACCCGCAAATCACGGGAACGTACCCGTCCTCGTACACTTTGTTCCCGACGACTTTCGCGATGTTTCTCACCGCTTCTAAATCGTCCGGAGATGCAATCGGAAACCCAGCCTCGATGATATCCACGCCTAGCTTTGCCAAATTCGTCGCAATTTGAACTTTTTCTGTCGATGTTAAGGTTGCACCGGGTGATTGTTCCCCGTCTCGCAACGTCGTGTCGAACACTCGCACGTACCGAGGGTCTTGGATTTTCCCAGGTATGTATTCAGGTCTTGGGTTTCTTTGAACTTTTTGATCGTCCGGGCCGGGAACTAACGCGTTCGTGGTTACGACAGTATTAGCGTTGTTGTCTCCTTTTTGTCTCCTTCTTCTTCTCGGGGTCGCTTTTGATATTTTAAGCGATGCGGATCGATGCTCGTCTCTGCGACACGAAGAGGACGACGCGAAGCTCGATTGTCTCGCCATCGATGCGGCGGATTGATGATAACACGCAGACATTTCTGTGATATGTATATACTCTTTATAAATAGAATAAAGCTCGCTCTTCTGCAAAAAGAAAAAAAGAAGCGCAAAAAGATCTCTCTCTTAGTGTTCTCTCTCTTTCTCTCTCGAAACGCTGCTTTTGCGCTTTGTGTGCTTCTCTGTCTTTCTCCGTCAACTGTGCAAGCACCCTCTCGAATAAATGGGGGAAGCGAAATGACGAAAAGGAAAGAAAGAAAGAAAGAAAAGAGAGAAAAAAAGGACGCATTTCTAAACCCTAAAAAATTGTTTAAAACCCTAAAATAATTTTTTTCTGTCTTTCTGTCTTTCTGTCTTTCTTTCTTTCTGAATTGCATTGGATTCTCAGTCGATTCTCTCGACTTTTTGTCCTCTTCTAAGTACTCTGTTTGAACACATCGTTTGGCTTCATTTATATAAGAGAGAGGAAGAGAATACCACAAACACGACTTTTTCGAGGAGAAGAGATCTTTTTAATAAGTTCTTTCTTTATTCTTCTACTTTTTGAATTGAATTGGATTCATAATTCTCTCGACTTTTCGTTGAAAGAATTCATCATCACATTCCGGACTTTTTGTTGTTGTTCTGATATTGAACAGTACGCAGAGCGAGAAAGAGAGAGCGCGAAAGGAGCATGACAAAACGAGAAGGATCAGCAGCCGTGGGAGGGTCAGGATCAGGACTGGAAAACGCGATCGCGTTCCTCGAGCACCCGTCGATAAAAAATTCCAAATCGTACACCGAGGAGGAAAAGAAACAATTTTTAAGGAACAAAAACGTGAGCGAAGCGGAGATTGAAGAAGCGTTTCGGAGAACAGCGTCATCGAACGATGACGATGGTTCGATGAAACCTATCGTTTTACCTAATAATAATCCTCCAGTTTTACCGTACGGAATGATTCAGAAGCAGAATTCTTCTTCTTCTTCTTTACGGTGGACGCAAGTGGTGGCGTACGCCGCAGCGTTGGCGGTGCTCGGATGGCGGGTGTACCCGAGAGTGATGAAAAGCTCTTTGTTTACGACGACGGAGAGTAATAAGAAGAAAGAGGAAGAAGAGGAAAAGAAGAAACAAACGCAAATGCTGGACGCGATTTCAAAGTCACTCTCGGAGAATCTCGCGGACTTGGAGAAGAAATTACGTGAGCGGCAAGAGACGACGGAGAGCGCGGTGTTGCAGTCGGTGAAAAACGTGGAGGAAAAAATGAGAGAGGAGTTGCAAAAGGCGAAGATGACGCAACGGGAAGACGTGATGGAGGAGAGGGAACGAGCGGAGGAGAAAATGAGAGAAACGAAGAAGAAAATGATGGAGACTGTGGAGGAGGAGAGGAAGGAGGCGAAGAAGGAGATGGACGCGTTGAGGAGGAGCGTTTTGAGGGAGATGGAGTTGGCGCGAGAGGATTTTGCGAAGACGACGAAGAGAGAGGAAGAGGAGGCGTCGTCGCCAAGTCGGAGGTTAGGCGAGAAAGGGTACGTCGCCGAACGCGTGGAGGCGGTAGAGAGTACTAATAATTATCATCGTTTTAGCAGTGATAAAAATAACGAAGATTTGGATTTAGATGATTATTTTCAGGCGAAGAAGCGACACCAAATGGAATTACTCGGCGGCGGCGACGACGACGACGACGACATCAACTCGATGAAGTCGCAACAACAACAACAACAACAACAACAACAACAACAACAACGGGCAGCAAACGTTCGTAAAAACATGGGGAGTAACCATAATCAGCAGCAAAGAGTTTTAGAAGAACCGCCGAGACCGAAAAACTTTTTAGAAGTCATCGAACTCGTGGAGAAAGGCGAACCGGTGCCGGGGATTAAAGACATCGACGATCGTCCGCCGAATCCGGACGTAGCTTTACCGCCAGTCAGCGAAGATTTCGAGGAGAGAACGAAGAAACCGTGGTCGATGAAACCATCGGACGACGAGAGCTTTGAAGGGCACAGACCGTGGGATAAATACGGCAACGGCGCCGCGGCGAGCGGCGAGTATTCGTTCGACGGAGGAGGAGGAGGAGGAGGGTGGACGCCGCCCTCTGTGCCGCAAATGTCCGATTCTGCCAGACAAGCGTACGGGCTATAGCATAAAAGATATAGTAGCGCATAGATCGATATAATAGAATAAACAGGTACAGTATGCAGGAAAAAAACTATTAATAAAAACTACCAGAAAGAGCACCATCCGATGTAAGAAGTGCACAAGTTCTCGTGATTCATCGCTTTTTCAATCAACCGTCGCACTTGATGTTCGACTGAATCTCCAGCGTCCACTGCTGAACCAGCTTCGATTAAACCGTCTTTCCCGGTTAATTTATCGTTCATTCGTTGCATGACACTCACCGCTCGATCGTTCAAAACCATATTATCCTCGTTGTCGTTTATGCCGTCCAACGCGTCGATGAGTTCGTCGCGCTTTAAAATTTCCGGTTCGAACGAGGACATGCTACTGCCGTAATTCCCCGCGGCCGCGGCGACGGCGGCAACCGCAGCAGCAGCGCTGCTTTGTGCGTGTTGATTTTGGTGTTGTATATCGCCACTGGCACCGAGCTGTTGATGCATAACGCGCTGCGCGTAGGAAGTTGAGTGGTGATTGAGATGCTGTTGGTGGTTACCGCCGACAGATCTGTCTTGATCGTTGGCGTCGCCGTGTTCGGATTCATCGACCGAAACGTTTGTCGGATCGCCAACACCGCCGAGGATGTTCATGTCCGTACCAATCATAGCGGACATTCCACCACCACCGCCAAACTCGCGCATGTTTTCGTATTGCGCGTGTAACGCCGTCGCGCCCATCACGGAGGAGGAAACCGGAACTTGCCCGCTCGGCGTGTCCATAAACATCGGCGCGGCGCCTGGTTTTTGCCCAGTTCTCGGTAAATCGTCGGAGCCAGAATCCAATCGAGAGGAAGAGTTGTGCCCAAAATCGGCGGTATTTGTTCGACTGTCGACACCAACCGCTTTACTCTTCTCGTCCAAATCGGCGTGGAAGGATTCGTTTTCAGGAATGGTTGGCGTTTTTGGCGGCGGCGTTCGCGAAGGCGCCCTAGAGGATTGACCGGAAGGCACATCAGACCCACCTGGGGTTGCTGAGCCAGAACCACTGGAACCGTGTCCCGCGACGAGAGTATCGTTATTAATGTTATTATTTGATGATGGTTCCTCGGCATCGCGAGAAATGGTATGCCTCGCCAATGGACTCGATTTCGCGCTACTCGTTCCAGCCGCCGGCGTGACGCTTCCGCTGTTGTTCGCCGTAGAATTCGCGTTGGACGAAGGCTCCGCGGAGGATCCATTTTGCTCAGTCGCTTGATTCGCCAAAAGTCTCCAATTAATCAATGGGTCGTGAACAAACGCCTCTAACATAGCCAACACGGAATCTTTATTGCTTCGTAACACCGTAATCACTCTTTGACAAGTACCGATGAAGTTCCCTTCAATCCCGGAGACTTCCATCGCTTTCACCAACATTCGAGTTAAACGAAACGGCACGCGTTCTGGGAACTTTTCTCGGTGCATAGACGCTTCAAAACAATCGCCAAAATCGATATGCAAAACTTTTCCGGAGTATCTATCAATCATAAGGTTACTCGGGTGTCGATCACCGAGACCGAGTAAGTAGCCAACCATGGACATGACGGCCAAGGATCTCGTATACGTCGTTCGACGATCGAGCCATTGCTCGGAGCTGTGCGATTTGAGCCATAAAACTTGCGCTAAATCATTCCCAGGCGTGTTATCTAACGCGTGTCGGAAGACTTCAACTTTATTCACCAACGGCAAATTGTCGTAATCCGGGGCCATGGCGAGCATTAAACGATGTTCCAAGTTCAAAGGAATTTTGCGCGCCTCGCGGTGTTCTCGGATGAGAACGTGCATGGTGTCGCAATTCGGAACCCAGCCAATGAGACCAGAGTTTGGAGATAACGGGACGACGGCGTATCGAGCAATCGCTAAATCTCTCCTCGATGTCGAAGGCGTGCTATTCAACAATTGATTGACTAAACCGAACAACTGCATGACGCGTTCGTCTTGGCGTAAATCTTCGTGACCTTTTAACAAGTAACCGTAATCTTTCCCATCGGAGCCGTGGATTTGTAAACGTCGCGGGCGTTGTTTGGAAGTGATGACATGCATGGTGGGCGCGAACCACGCGATTGTTACCAGTTCGCCACCAGGAATATAATTCCCGGGTAAAGACAACTCTAAATCTCTCGCCGACAACAACCGGTGCGAGACGTATCTCAACTCTAAAGTTGTCAACGTCGGCAGTTGCTTGTTGATTCGTTTGAACACGTGATAATATAAATCCCAAGCTTGATTCAAATCCTCCTCGCGGCCGGACTCTTTGAACTTCTCGCAGTATTCACGAGCCTCTCGTAATTCTCTTCCGTAAGCTTGCGCGAATGACATCTCTTGCAACGTCTCCGCGCCGGTGCGTTCCAAAATGTGATGCAGAGGCGCCAAAACTGCAAACATGCCATCCACGTTTTGTTCGCCAAAGTATAAACGAGACGCCTCTTCCAATGCTTCGTGCCACGCTTCGTGCCAAACAATCGCGACGCGAATGAGCTCTAAACTTACTACTTCCGCTTGCTCGACTAAAAGCGCGGAATGATTCCGCAAGTTGTCTAGAACCGCCGTGGCGGAGACGCGTCGAGTGGTCGATTGCGACTTACACGCGACAAGTAATGGATACAACAACGCCTGGGGATGCTGACGGCCAACGCGAACCAATAATCGATGAATTAATCGTCGAACAGGTGGTGAATTCGAGTGAATTCGAGCAACAATTTGGGGAATTACTGCGAGCCACGTGTTGATGGAAACGTGACCGAAACCTTCAACCAACGCGGCTTCGACTTCCGGCAAATGGCCGTAGTTAAACCATAAGGTTAACAGGCGTAAAATATCTTGCAGAGCACCACCCATATCACGCGGCGTGGAGCCACCCAATGCGATCGATCGAAAGAAACCTGATATAGCTGGCGCGACGTGCCTCGTTGCGGCGGCTTTGAGCGCGTCTCTTTCTTCGTTGACATTTAATCGCTGCGTGGCTAAACGCTGGTAGTGTTCCATCGCGGTGGCGTTGAACAAAGCCCAGTTGTGCCAGGCTTTCGCCCAGTGTCTTGAATGTTTTGTAGCCGTACCAAAGGAAGTCAAGACGTCGGAAATTGTATCGTCGTCTAACGTTTCCTCGGCGAGTTCCCATCGCCACTGCCCGAGTTTCAAAAAAGCCTTCGAGACTAACTTTGCGTCGTCTTTAGCTAATCGACTACCTTCCATCTCGCGCTGATACGACGCCGAAAATAACTCGCTCGCGAGCGATTGTAAACGCTGAAATGCCTCTTCTCTCGAGTTAACGCCCCATAAGTGTTTGCAGTACGCAAACATGACCAAAGGTCGACCGGATCCAGCGCCGAAGCCTTCTTGACCGGCGGAGAACTCGCTCGGGTCGTATTCTAAAAGTCTAACCAAAGTTCTCTTCGCTTGCGATTGACGACCGGCTTTACGATTCATGGATGCGAACTTTAACCAAGTGTTTGTTTCTTTGCTCATCGGGAGCACTAGCGCTCGAACGGCTAAGAGCGATTGCCAAACTTCCACGTCTCTCGAAACGCCGTAGATGCGATCGCGCCACATTTGACGAACGACATCTTGTCTGTGTTTCGCGCGTGGGTCGTGTTGCGCCATCGCTTGTAACTGAGCGTATTCGACAACTTCCTCGAGCTCGGCGAGCTGCTGCGCGCGAACAACACCGCCGTATGAGCGATCATACGATTCGGAAACCAACGACACGAGCTCTTGACCGAGCGCCTCTCGAGACGCGTCGATGTGTCTTAAAGCCGCCATCGGGTCTCCGCGACGAACGGCGAGAACGGCGCGGTAGAAATCCCCGTCCCCGGGCGTGATCAACGCGTTGACTTCGGAATACGGCGTTGAATTATCCGGCTTGCTCTTCTTACCGTTCATCTCGTCCAAGGTATTACCCGATCCTTTCTTATCGCCGCCGGAGCCGTTCGCACTAGACCCGTTCTTTCCGGTCGTGGGATCTCGTTTCGAGCTCGAGTAATGCACGGTGTACTTTTCCATCGATTTCCAATCGCCTAAATGCCACGCCGCTCGAGCCGCTAACGGTGCAACTTTATCCCTTAAAACCGAGTGTTTTGCCGATACGAGCTTTTTTATCTTTCTCTCGGAGATGGCGTCCCCTCCGTTTTCCCCTACTTGGATACCAATCTTGCTCGCGTGGGAATGCGGTGCACCGCCTTCGTTTGTCGGCCACTCTCTCTTAGCTAACGCGATGAGTCGTTCCCACTCACCTAAAGCGGCTAAACATCGCATTTGCCCTAAACTCGCCTCCTCGCGCGCGATGCGATCGGCTTTGGACATGAGTTGTCGATTGTAATGGTACGAAAAAGACGGCGATGGCGGTCTTTGCGCTGCTCCCGAGTACTGCTGATGATGGTTTCTGGAGGAAACTTCTCTTTGATATAGAATTTCTGCCTCTCTCGCCGCTCGCGCGTCCAACTCATCCGCTTTCTTCTTATGCGCCTCCAACGCGAATTCCCATTGCCCTAATTTTTCGTACCACGACTCTTTCACGTTCACTTCCAATTTTTTATTCCTCAGATGCGTTAACACCCCAAGAGCGGCTTCTGGCAATTGCAACTGATTGTTGATCGCAATAATCGCCTCGACGCATTCGTTTGGCATGGATGTAAACTCCAACTCCTTGTAATGCAAAGCTTTAGCGTACGCGCGACACCGCTCGGCGATGGCCCCCAACGTTCGCACGTCTACCGGGATCGGTTTCTCGTCACGTTCCATAAACTCGGACAAGTTGAGCAAAGTCGCTACAATTTCCGGAGGTATCGTCGGTGACGTGAACGCAGATTCCATCGAACGCACGAGTTGCTCTCTGTGCACCACGGACAACTCAGCCCAACAACTCACGAAGGATTCGCAAAACAAATCCCTAGCGACGTTAGGTTGAACGTTCGCCAGGTCCGCACACGCTCTCAGCGACGGAGACGGGGAAGATTTTAACAATTCAACCGATAACTGACGCATCCACTCGAGCCAATCTTCTTTTGTGGATCTTTGCGACGATTCCCACGCTTTGCGCAACGCGAATTCGTTGACGACGAGCTTTTGTGGTTGCACCGGAGGCGGAGGTCTATTCGATCGAGGATCAAACGCGTTCGACTCTTCGTATTCTTCTTGGCTGAGCACACCCTCGCTACCAAAGATACTCGCATTTGAGGTGATCGAAAGCGCCCCGAACGCCGCAGGAAACTTCCCGCCCGATTCGATGCGTTCGCGCATCGCTTCGAAACGTTTGTCTTTCAGGCCCACTCTGCGAGCGACGCGAGTAATCGAGGGAAGGAACAACCGGTATTCATTTCCTAACGGCTTTTCCAGAGCAATTAACGCATCAACGGCATACTTTCGAAGAATAGCGTCGTCGCTTTCCAAAATGCGCGCTAGCGGAGCAATAATTGCACTCGCGTGTTGGGACGACGCGCACTGCATGCGAGGTAAAAGTCTAGATAACGAAGCCAAGACCGCTCGGCGCACTTGAAACGGTACCGGAGCTACGCCTGGTTTGAACAACCTAACAATCGACGGTAATGCTAAGTGTAAGTGTTCATCCACACCACTCCCGAACGTTTCCAACGCTCTCAAGACGTACGGCACTGCCGCGTACCTCCCAGATCGCTCCGCGTCCGCCAACACCGCGACAATCCTCGGCAACAACTCCGGCAAATACGACCGAAACTCATCTCTCAACGCTCTGGACAGCTCTTCGCACAGCAACAACGTCGATTTTAAAAGCGCGTTATTGCCCCAGAACGTGTGAATGATTTCTAAAATTTCCGGTAAAAATCTCCTCACGTGCGCTTTAATCACGCTTACTAAAATCGCCAACTCTGAGAGCATAAACTCTCGCAAAGCGTCGTCGCACGTGCGCATGACGTCGAATAAAACCGGAAGGACGGTCGGTAGGTATGAAACACAGTTCAACCCTAATGAATTGTGAAAAATGAACATGACCGATCGAACAACCATGTGTCGATGACTAGACATGGATTTATCTCTCAATACTCTTAACAACGCGTTCAAGGCAACCGTCGGGTAGAAATCGTCGCTCGCCGTGGTTAAGTTCATCAGCGGTAAGAGGTCGTGCGAATTTTCGTCGTCGTCATCGTCGTCGTCGCGGTAATTGTCATCGCCAGCTGTTTTTAAATTTATTTTATTCACATTCTTACCAAAACCTCCCATGATGTACGCATTCGCTTCAACCGCGACTGCTTTAGGGTTGTTTGTCACCGCTTTGGCCACCGCGGATTGTTTCACCCCTCGAACGCCAGCCGCGGAGAGTAAACCTTGACCGTATAGTTTGATTTCGTTTTCTTTGTGCGCGTGTGGGTCTAAAGCGCCGAGAATACCCAATGTTCGCAACACGTTTTCTCGTTTTGTGCCTTTCTCCGTCGCTACCATGCGTAAAAGTAACGGAAGCAACTGCGGGTGATCGGCGTACGGAGCGACGACGTACCCGGAGTGCTTTACCAGTTTACCTAAAGTGATCACGGCAATATCACGCGTAGCGTTTGACTTCAAAGCTTGCATGAGCAAAACGAGGAGCTCAGGCACGTGCAACCTAGTTGCCGGTCCACCAACTTCCATGAGTTCGCCGATGGTGGCAATCGCGGCGGCTTTCTCTCGACCGCTCACCGCCGTGCGCACAAAGACCGACGCCGATGATTTTGCCATCGCATCCGAAGTAGACATTTTACCGATTTTCGTGTGATCGTGCGCACTCATCGGGTCTTCGTTCAGATGTTTCATGGACGTATCATCGTCGTCTAAATTTGGCCTTTCGTTTGTAATGTTACCGACGTCTCTCTGCTTCTTTTCCTTCTTGTTCTTGCGATTGGAGGCGTCGTCGTCGTTGAAATCGTAATACTTATCGCTCGAGTCGTTCGCGTTTTCGTCTTTACCGTTGTTATTATTCGAGTCGTTGCCGTTGCCACCTTTCTTGCCCTTTTCTTTCTTTCCACTTTTGGCATCTTTACCGTCCTTCTTTTTATCGTCAACAACCCCAGCGCCGCTACTTTTCGAATCTTCCGCTTTCGCTCTCAACATCCTCGTCAATGTTTTCAAAATCACCGGGCAAATGTGCGGCGTGAATAATCGAGGACATGCACGAATGAGAGTCGCGATTAACTTTGCCGATTCTTCTCTGACTGAAGATTCTGTTGACCTTTCGAGTTCTGCCAAGAGCTGCAACAAGTACGCTCTCAACGCCGGCAAACAATACCCGGGGTTTCTCGGTGAAAGCCGCGTGCCTATCAACTCAATCGCCAGCGCTCTCACTACCACATTTTCGTCGTTCAAAGCCACGAATAATGCTCTCAAGGACCGCGCTTGCGACAAATACGAATCAATCGCGCGACAGCCAATCACAAATGCCCTCAAAACTGACGCTCGAAAGTTAGCGTCTAAATCCGCCACCGACAGTTGCAACAACCGTTCCATGATGACATCCCTCGTCGCTTGCGGTTTAGCGTCGGACTGACCGTTAAGTAGCATCAACGCGTTTCGATTCGAAGCGCTGTATTGATTTTGTCGATGATACGAAGAGGGAGAAGGCTTTTGCGAAATTTGCTTCAGCTCCAACAAGTGGCAGCACGTCAACGCCGCTTCCAATCGCACGTCCACGGAAGGGTTATCTAAATGTTGGACGACGTTACGTCGCGCAAATTTTAGTAACAATCGAGACTCGAACGGAAACGAGCGCATGGTGCGTAATGCGAGCTCGAGTGTTCGTCGCGAAACTCTTCGTTGACCATTGGTCGCATCAGACGATGGATGTTCAAACATCGCGCCTTCAAAACCGAGGAGGTTATGATGATGGCCAAATTCGCCGCTACCCGCGTTCGTCGTCCTAGTCGCCATGGACACGGCATCGAATAAGCGACTTTGGATTTGTGAAGTCAAGTCTGGTAACGCGTCCGTGATTGTTTCCAACGAAGAGACTAAGGATTTGGACAGACCAACAGCAAACATTGTCGGCAAGACGTTCAATACGTGCGGTTTCCAAGATTCCTGAAGCGCGGCAGCCATTTCGCCGCAACATCTCAGAGCCTCGCGGACGCCCGAACGAAGCACCTTCTCGTTCGCTAATTTTAGCTCTTGCTTTCTTCGAATTTCTTCCTCGTCGTCTTCGTCTTTTTCCGTATCTTTAGCCGACTCGTGCCGTTTCGTCCTCTTTGCGATTTTGTTGCGACCATTCCCCCCGTTTTCGTCGTCGAAATCGCCGTCCAGCTCTTCGCCGTTATTATTACTCCTATTCTTCCTCTTTTCGCGGTTTTCTTTCTTAATGCTCTTTCGTCGTTTTCTTGACGCCAAACGCTCTTCGTAATTTAAAGAACCTTCACCGAAAACATCGTACATGACGGAAGAGATTTCCGGAAGGTAACGCAATAACGCGCTTCCCAGAGGTTTCTCAAACATGCGATTTTCTTGGACCGAATAGTCGTTCACGCGAACGCTCCTTCCATCGGCCGAGGTAATCTGCGAAACTGTATTCGGCGATCGCGATCGGTAGTTGCCGTATGCTCCTGGCGTTTGAACTCCGTTATTATTATTCATGAACCCATCGGGAGTACTGACGGAACCGGGCGTAAGCCATCCCGGGCCGTTACTATTGACTTCTCCTGATCCACCAATTAAAGCGTTGTTGTTGTTGTCGTTGTTTGGAGTCGCCAGAACGGGCGATTGCATGAGCGGACCGAGCAAGTTTTGATTGTTCATTTGATGTTGTTGGTTGCTGTAATTTGAGCCGTTCGCCGGCGTCCCAGATCGAGATCTATCTAGAGGCGACGCGCCTCCGCTGCCGCCGCCGTATCCTCTGTTGTGAGCATTCGGAGTGGTCGTGCTGTTGCTATTTACTATCAACTGCGGCGTGCCTCGATGACTGGAAATACCACCACCGCTAAGCACGTGTTGTCCTTGCGTGGGGTAGTAGCTCGAGCTCGTCATGTTATTATCTTCTCTCGCCCTTCGCACGCGCATGAGTTCGTCCGCGCGCATCGCCGGTTCCAACGCTTTCGCTAAATCACCGAGTGCTAGGAAACCCGCATCTCTTTCGCCTTGCGCTCGAATAGAAGTAAGCAAAACCCCACACGCTAGCGGTAAATACGAATCTGCAAACCTTCTCGGTGAAAACGCGGCTAACTTTGGAATCAAATCAATCACCGACCTTCTCACGATGAGACGTCTGGATCGATAAAACTTCAAAACCGTTTCCGCAACCTCTTTATATCTAGAAAGCATAAACTCGCCCGTGTGACGCAACAGTTCGCCGAGCGCGAGTAAAGAACCGTGGATTTTTTCTGGACGATCGTTGTACTGCGCGTTCGTGTGCACTTTTTTTGCCGACGGCGAGTGCTTGTCCGAGGGCGTCTTTCTACTGCTACTGCTATGAGGCGTCTTGGCAGAGCCACCGCCGCCGCCAGATTTCGACGGCGTCGTCGTCGAATTCCCCGGAGTCAACGGAGCTTCTAAACCTTTTCTCGCTTCTTCATACAGTTTATAATACCATTGGACGCGATATCTCGTCTCTCTTTGCTCGATAACCATCAAACACGCTCGTAACGCCAACACGCCGGCCAATCGAACGTCTAAACTCGGATCGTGCAACGCCGGCCACACGGCTTTGATGAAACGCGGCACGTGCACGTTAAACACCGTCGGCGCATTTGCGGCTAACTCTCTCAAAGTCAACGCGGCGGCAAACCGTTTTCGCTCTTCCCGTACGGGATTTTTTAACCATTTAAACGCTCTGTTCACCTCCTCCTCCACGATATCCGCGGTCACCGCGCCTCCGGTCGCCACCAACCTCCCCAACGCCTGACTCGCCGCACTCGCTAAAACTGGTTCCGGTCCTTGTCGCATCGTTGTCACCGCTGTCCTCAAATACCGAGCAAACCTGGTAACTTTCTCGACCTCCTCGCCAAACTCGACCGAACACAACTGGTCCACGCACGCCACCGCGGCTAACCGTTCTCTCAAAATAACGCTTCCGGCTAACTTTTCAATCCTCTCGTGCGCATCGTTGGTAAACTGCGCGAATGCACTCGTCGACGCTTCCCGTGCCTGGCCTTCGACGTATTCTCTCAACGCGTTCCCTCGTTTCTCTCGAAACAAGAGTAAACTTTTCTTCTTCTTACTCCTCGCTCCGTACAGGAAGAAATCTTCCTCGTCGTCGTTATCATCATCGTTCTCGTCCTCGCTATTTTCTCCGTCGCTCTTCTCATCACCGTCGGCGTCCGAATACTCTTCCTCCGAGGAGCTGCTCTCATCTTCGCTGCTCGAGTCAGAATTCTCGGAATCATCTTCGTCGTTATTCGCGACTCCGTAAAACCTGCCGGCGTTATCGCTCGTCGCGTTTGTTTTCTTCGCCGCCACGGAAACGGTACTTTTCTTCAACGACTTATTCTCGCGCGTGCTCGCGGCGTCAAAACCGACGCCGAACAATTCCCCGGTCAATTCTCGGCTGTTTTGCGAGAACAAAAACAACGACGAACTCCTTCTCTTAGCGTTCTTCGTGTTGTTGTTGTATCTCGAAGAACTCTGCTCGTTGCTGCTGTGATGCGCGTTGGTATTGTTTTTCGGCGGTCTCGCGCATAAATCTCGAAGTAACGCGCTGAACGCATCCGTCGGTCGAGAGGAGGAGGACGAAACGACATCAGAAGACGTCTTGTTGTTGTTGTTGTTGGTATTGTTCGCGTGATGATGATGATGATGTTGCGCCGAAGAATCAACTTTCTTCTCCGGAATTACATTCGATGAAGACGCCATCGTTTCGCGTCTTCCGCGCGACGAGAACGAGAACGAGAACGAGAAGAACGAGAAGAACGAGACCACTCTGCTCTCTCCTTTTATTTCGCCAAGAAAAGTAAGTGTTCTCTTCGGTTTTTCTTCTTTGTCTTCTTCTTTGTCTTCTTCTTTAGATAAATTCTTTCGTGTTTTGCGGTCGAGTTTCTCACGATTTTGAGCGCAAAAGACACAAAAGTAAAAGGAGAAAAATGGGCATTTAAAGAAGGCAAAAGTAGATGTTTTACGCCGCTGGAGAACACGCATAATAGTAAAACACTGATCACATATATATACAAACGCGTTTACGAATAAGACTCTCTCTCTCTCTCTCTCTCTCTCTCTCTCTCTCTCTCTCTCTCTCTCTCTCTCTCTCTCTCTCTTCTCTTAGTAAACAACGAAATTATTAACTTAAATGTTTAGACGTCGATGGAGTTGTACGTCGTCTTTCTCCCCGCGGATGTCGAGGATTTGGATTTCTCCGTCAAGAGAGAGTCAGAGTTTGCCGCCGATTCTCGGTACTTGCGAACGGCGAGCGCGCCGAAGCCGGCGCAGGCGAAGAGCAAGGTGCCGTACTTCAAGGATTCTGGGCGCAAAAACGAAGGTTTTTGTTGTTGTTCGCCGAAAAGCATTTGGACTCTGTTACCGAGACGAGACGAGAGCGTAGTCTCGCTGACCAAATCAGAAGGGCAGTTCGCAGGCTCGACGGCGCAGACGGAGTCGCAGGAGCCCCAAGTGTAGAGTTCGTCGCCCTTGTAGAAGCGGTTGCGAGACTTTGCGCCGTTCCATTCGTACTCTCGCGTGCAAGAATCCATCGCCGAAATGATATCGCCGTCCGGACACTTCGCGGCGTCGCCTTCGCATCCAATGTCGGATACGGCCGATAACTCGTTCTCTGGATCCAACTTGTCGTACAAATAGAAGCCAAACTCCTCGTCATCGGCTGGCGTGAAGTCAACGGCGAAGGTGCCGCAATACACTTCGGTCATCTCCATACCTTTGTCCCATTTGAAATCAGGGTCCATGGACTTGGTGATGATCTTAGCGCCGACGCGATCGGAAAACGTCTCTCCAGTCGAAAAAGTCAACTTAGAAAGCGGAGAGCAACCCGTGGAGAGAATCATGTGGCCTTTGAACGGATCGAGGAGTTGTTCTTTGATCTCCTTTTGCGCCTCCTCTTCGTTCGGTACGATGCAATCGTAGTTCACGGTCAAGTATTTGAAGGTTCCCCAGCACGGGTCGCCAAAAACACCATTCGAAGCCCCGACTTGGCACGATTGAAGGCCTTCGCACTGCGCTCCAACGACGCTGAAAGAGTCTTGGCACTGTTGATTTTTCCCGTGCCCGCAGTACTTGCCGTCTCGAGCCGCGCAAGTCGTGTTCGACCCGTTGCCGCAGACCCCGTTCTTCAAGCGACCGTACGTCGCGCTGTTGATCTTGGCAACGGTACCAGTTCCGCATTCAATATCGAGCGTTTTATGTTCGCACACGGTGGCATCTTTATTCGTCTCGACGTTGGCTTGTGCCTGCGCGAGTGCGGCTTGTAAGTCCGCCGCGGATTCTTCAGCCTTCGCGTCTTCCTTGGCGCTCGGATCCACGCAGTTGTACGAGATATTCAAGTACTTGAAAGTCCCACCGCACGGATCGCCAAAATACCCGTTCGACGCCTTCACGCTGCAACTGTTCTTGCCTTCACAGGCGCCGCCAATTTTCGCTTTTTGCGCGTCGTACTGCCCGGTTTTATGGAACGGACAGTTTCTGTTCGACGTCGCCGAGTGCGGACAGACGACTGGTTCCCCAGTCACGTGCGCGGCTTCGGTGCGACCATACCTACGAATGAAAATATAAGATCAGTATTTACGAAGTAAGAGAGAGAGAGAGAGAGTCAGATGTACAAAAAGACGTACCAACCATCGACAACGCTGATGAGCTCCCCGGTTGGACACGAAATTGAGGCAGTTTTGTGTTCGCACACGATCGATTGTTCGTCGTACGCGGACGCGAATTTCACGCCACCATTCAAAACGAGCGCGAGCGAGGCTGCCAACGACGCCGCTTTCGTAAACTTTGAATTCGTCTTTTGCTTCGTCATCATCGTCACATCCTTTTGGAATTCCAATTTCAACGTAAAGCGTGTGATATATTATATATATATAACAGAAGATGTGTGTCTTCTTCCCGTTGTTTTCTGTCTGACAACAAATGCACTCTCTGTCTCGCGTGTGTTCTTCTGCGCGTGTGTTCACGAACAACTCGTATTAACTGTCTGTCACAGAATGTATCTGTAGATACTCTAAGAAAAGTAAAGCACGAGAGTAGGGTGTTACGTCAGAGTGTTGCGAGAAAAGCAGACACAATGAGTTTAGGGTTTTACTACTAAAACCCTAAATAGTTCATGCTTTTGCTCTTGGGAAAAAAGAACAAAAGCGCGACGCAGAAGAACGAACGCACGAACGCACAAAGAAAGAAAGTCACGAGGATGATGACATCATCATCGGGACTGGAAAATGAAGTCCAAATCACGGCCACTTTCGTGACCAAAACGATAACGAATCCTAAATTCATAGTCTCCCCGTCCCCAATTACCGTCCCTGGAAAATTAACCCGGTACGGCTTGAGCGAAGTCGTCAACCATTTGCTCTCGCTGGCGGCTTCGGATGAGGAAAACGAAACGAAATCGATCCCGTTTGATTTTTACATCGATAACTGTTTACTCCGAACCTCTCTGGCAAAAATGGCGAAAAAACTATCAAAATCTGCGGAACAAACGTTGGTGATTGAATACGTCCCGGCGCAAATGCCACCGGAGGAACAGAAAGCGGATGCGAAAAGAGATTGGATTTCGAGCGTGTGTGGGAGTTGGAGTAAAGCGATGGTGGCGGGGTGTTACGACGGCGCGGTGTACGCGCACGACAGCAAAGGGGTGGAGATTGAACGGTTGATGGGGCACGAAGGGAGCGTCACGTGCGTGACTTTAGCGCCGCCGAGGGAAGGGAGTGGGTGTTTGGTCATAGCAGGGGGGATGGATTGTACCGCGAGAGTGTTTCGGCTGGACGAAAACGGGAGGAGGAGGAAAAGCGACGACGAGGACGAGAAGACGAAAAGCGGCGGCGGCGTGATAAGGCATAAGGTATTTCGAGGACACGAGATGCAAGTGAATTGCGTGGCAACAACGACAACGAGGCTGGATGATGAGAATAGCGTGAGATTGTTCTGTACCGGGAGCGACGACTCGACCGTGAAATTGTGGAATTTAGACGGCGGGATGGACTCCTACGCGGACGAAGAAGAAGGAAAAGAAGAAGTGGAAGGAAACAACAACAACAAAAGAAAATTAGACGAGGACAAAACACGAAACGAGCAAAGCGGAAGCGCGATGTTGACTTTAGAAGGGCACACTGAACGCGTGACGGGATGTGTGTTTGAGAATCCTCGATCGTTGTGGACGTGTTCGTGGGATCGATCCATCCGAAATTGGGACGTGGAGACGGGAGAAATGCGAGAGTCGTTCGTCGGTACGGACGTAAGCGCGAGAACGTGTTTAGCCGTACGAAAACGAACGGACGATTTAGATATAACCGGGACAGAAACAATGTGCGTCATCGCGCACGGTGGGACGGACAACATAGTCAGAATTTGGGATCCGAGAGAAGGCAACGCCAGCGAAGGGACGACGCTGTTGCGAGGACACCAGGTGCGTATTCGTATTTGCTTTATGATTTTTTTTCTTTTGCTCTCTTCTTTCTTCGACACAACCTTTCGCGCGCCGGTGATGATCAAATGATTTACCTACATTCTCTGAGCTAACTCGTGAAGAATAAAATTACTACTCTAATTTTTTCCTGAGGCGTTGCGATTTGATTTTTGTGTCATTTAAAGAGAAGAAAAAAGAGAGTCGATCGATCAACAATCGAACGCACTCACGCAAAACTAACTTCACGTACCTTTCTCAATTACACTACAAACACAACAGATGTTCATAAGTTCGCTTTCCTGGAGTCCTTCGAACGAGCATCACTTGCTTTCGTGCGCGTTCGACGGCGAAGTCAAGTTATGGGATACCAGAGGGAACGTCCCGGTGCACTCGGTGAAGGCGCACGAGGACAAGTGCTTCGCGGTGGACTTTTTCGGTCCGGATACGTTTTGTACCGGCGGGAACGACGGGAAGTTGAAGTTTTATACTCTTCCCAAATATAAAATGGATGATGAGGAGGATTAGTAGTAGTAGTAGTAGTGGTAATCAACATTGCGTGACTACGCTGTAAATTTAATTGAAAGTAACTGCGTTGTACAACTTTATAACAACTTCTAGACAATTTGAAGCGCGTACAGTACCGTACATATATATATATATTGTTACCAACCGTACCCGTCTTTATACTTTGGCGATCTCACGTCGCACGTCGCCTCCGCGTGGCCAATTTCAAACCCGACGTACGCTAAATTTCTCCATCTCGCAGGCGTCAGCACTTTACTCGTTGGGCAACACAAACCGTCAACGCGAACGTATTTCGTGACGACAACGCCTATGGAACCAGTAAAGAATGGGTTCCTGGCCCAATTTTTCAACGTCAACGATTTCACGAGCTCTGGATGTCGCGCCGATACGAACGAAGCGTACGATTCGTATTCGCTAAAGCCAATGTGCGCGTTTTCCGGTTCTCTGTACGCCTCGCGGATGATAGCTTCGCCCCAAGGAGGCAGTCGTCTCGCGTGGTCATCTTCTCTTTCAAAATCCTCCGGCACATCTTTAACTTCGCTTCTGCTGCTGCTGCTACTACTACTACTACTAGTATTGCTACCGCTACTTCTTCTCCTACTTCTACTCTTCGCGAACGCGCTCAACATTTCCTCCGCGACATCCGCATCGAAGAGCATCTGGTGCGCGACAAAACTCGTCCCATCGTCCGCGTAATGCACCGCGTTATCTACTTCTCCATCATCATTCTTCCTCCCAGTCGTGCTTCCGGACATCAACCGTTCGTACGTTCTCTTGTAACTCGGCACCACGTTCCCGCCAATCGCTCTCACCGCGCGTCCCGCGGAATCGAACAGTTTCATCGGTCTCAGCAGAATCATATCCGAATCCCACACTAAATAGTGTTTCGAGAGCGGCGGGTTCAGTTTCTTCGTCTTATGCGCGCTCAATTTGATAAACTGTTGTAAATACCACCCGCTCAAAGATCGACCCATAAAATTTTTATCATCGTTCTTCGATTCTTTCGTCTTTGTGCGAAACTTTTCAATCGCGTCCGCCGTTCTCTCTTTCGTCACTCCGTCCACGAATTCGTCCTCGTGAAAACACTCGATCCCATCCGCCGCCGTTTTAAACTTTTCGCAAAACCTTCTCTCCGTCGTGACGACGATGATCCGTCTCGGATTCGCGTATTGCCGTAAACTCATCAACGCGAGCTTATTCGCGCACGTCGGTTTCGCCGCGACGACCAACGCGTCCAACTCTCGCATCATCGCAACCGCCGGCGGGCACGGTTTCGCGTTTGGTTCGATCGACGGCAAGCACGATTTTGACGACGATGACATTACCACCTCGTTGTTCGTCCTCTCGAACGGTAACTCCCGTCGACTTCTTCCACTCCCGCTCGTCCTCTCTCTGCTTGAAAAGAACACGAAGAACATCATCTCAAACACGACCACGCAAAATATCCCGAACAGTAACGTCGCGAATACGTTCCGGTCGCGAAATTTCACCGGTCTGTGTCCGTGCAGGATCGCCCCGACCGATGCCGTTCGTTTCATTCGTATTGCATCACTCTTTCACGCCGAGACGTTTTGGATGTTTTGTACCAACGACTCTTCAATCGAGAACTTTTTCTCTATAGAAGACAAATGTTTTTATTCTCAGACTGAAACGAAGTAGTATTATGCCATACTTTTAAAGTATTCTCTCCACGTAATCAAACTCTCCTCCGCAAAAATCAAAACGCGATCGATGAGAACATCATCAATGTTACTCGAACTGATGATCGTTAGAAACGGATAGTAGCATATATCGGAACATTATTGAGTGTGTCTCTTACTCGGCAAAATCAGCACTTTTAAGTGCCTTTTTTCGTGTCACACGAACGGAAGAAAAAAAACGAACAAAAAAATCGTAGTTTTTAAACCCTAAACCTAAAAACAGGTTTTTAGGTTTTTTTGGGTGACGACGGCGTCGTCTTTCCCGCACAAAAGTATCTCTCACTCGTATCACGTTTCTCTCTGAATCCTCGGATCCAGAGTGTTATAAAAGCAGAGAGAGAGAAGAGCATATCGCGATCGTCACCAACGTCGTGGGAAAAGCACATACGCGAGATATACTGTAGATATACTGCGAAGAGAAAGAGCGAGTTCTTTTTGTTGTTTACAGAGTAATAAGAGAGAAAAAAAGAGAGACCCAAAATTCATTCACTCTTCATTGTGAGATAAATTGGAGGCGTTTTAGATCTAAAACACACACGTCACGCACGAGAGATACTAACACAATGCCAGCGGTCGCGGTGAAGAGGAAATCCGCCGTGTTCGGTGGGAGCAACAACAACAACAACAACAACAACAACGAAAAGGAAAACGAGGATGAAAAAGTTTTCCTGGAACGCTCGTTGGAGTTTCAACAAGAGGGCGACCAATTCATGCAAAAGAAGGAATTTAAGAACGCGTTGCAGTTTTACGAGCAAGCGAAACAATTGATGCCGAAAGGGCACGAGTTATCGTCTGGTTTGGACGCGAGCAGAGCGGAGTGTTATTTGGTGATGGACAGACTCGCGGATGCGGTGAGCGCGGCGTCGGATGCGTTGAAGATGAACGGGGAGAACGCGCGAGCGTTGGTGACGAGAGCGAAGGCGTACGCGAGCACGGAAAACGAGACGAGGGCGAAGAAGGATATCGCGCGAGCGCACGAGTTGTTGCCGGAGGATTCGCACATTAAGCACATGCACGATCTCATTCTCGGGGTTGGGAACGGGAAGACGCCCGCTGGGTTAGGGGGGATGAACTTAGCCCCGAGCTCGAAGAAGAAAGGCGGGAAGATGTCCGCGGCGGAGCAGCAGTTGGAGCTTCAGAGAAAGCAACGATTGGAGATGGAGCAAAGGCAAAAGATGCAAGAGCACTTGAGACAAAACCCGAGCCAAGCGCCGATGATTCACTTGAAGGCAAAATTAGGGGACGATACGAGAGTGTGCGTGTTATCGAGCGCGATCGCGTATAGAGATTTGGTGACGACGATGACGAACAAGTTTCCAGACGCCGGGCAATTTACGATCAAGTACACGGACGAAAAAGGTGATTTGAGACCGTTACAAACCAGAGAGGATTTCCAAATCGCCATTCACTGGACGTCTGTTCGTTTGAGCAAAGCGGAGACGCCATCTTTGGCGCCGCCGTGCGTGAAACTCACCTTGGTCGAGTTGGCGAAGATTGAAGATATGGCAATCTTAGGCGAAGACGGAAAACCCGTCGGGTTACCGCCAAACGAAGTCGTCGAAATCGACGAGTGGATTTTGGACTTTGCCGCGTTGTTTCGCGAACACTTGGGCATCGATGCCGAAGCGCATTTGGACTTTCACTCGGACGGTTTGGATAAATGTTCCGAGGCGTTGGAGCCGACGAAGAGTTTGGAAGAGAGCAACGGGCCGGATGGGATTTTATCCGAAGCCTCGAAGAAGTTCCAAGAAGCCGCGGCTATGGCCACTTTTAACTGGGGTAACGTGCACATGTGCTCGGCGAGAAAAAAAATGGACGGTGGGAGAGAACCACCGGCTGAGGAAGGCGGGAACCCGGGTGCGGCTATCGCCACCGCCGCCAACTTTGACGAGGTTGAAAAAGAATTAGCGATTGCCGCTTCGCGCTTTGAAGCGGCTTTGGAAATCAAACCGGACTTTGTGGACGCCGCCACGGCCTTAGCTCAAAGACGATACGAACGCGCGAGATTATTGTGCGCTGCGGCTGGCTTATCCGGTCCGGATAGTACCAGAAAACCAGAAAAAGGCCACGACGCGAAGAAGCGTACGGCGGAAGCCGAGCAAGAGTTTTCGCAAGCCGTGGACGAATACAGAGCGGCGTTGAAGCAGTTACCGGACGAACCCCCGAAAACGCCGAAAACAGCTGAAGAGTTGGAAGCGCACGAACAAGCGGTAAAAGAAGCGCAAGAAAAGGGCGAAGACCCTCCGGTTTTGGACGAACCCACCATGAGAGCGCAAGTTTTAGTCATGCTCGGGAACACGTTGTTCGAACAAAGTCAAATGAGAGCGAGAGTCGGCAAAGAGTGGAAATCGGTCTTGGAAGAAGCCGTGGGGCACTTCAAATACGCAGGATGCAATCAAACCGACATAGACGCGGCGTTGAAGGTGCACAAAGGCAATTTAATGGAAGCGGCCGCCGCCAAGTAAAATCATAAAAAGATAATTACGTAAAAAGAAAAAGAGAGAGAGAGAGGTGGAGAGAGAGGTGCTGCCGGCAAACAGCGCTCTCTTCTTCTCTGTGAACAACAAAAACTTGTAGTAGCGTTAGCGTTTTAAGAAAATATAACAACAACTACGAGAATAAAGATCATCAGATTTGAATATATATGTGTGTTGTGTTATTAAAATTACAGAAGTGAGAACAACTTTATGGTGTTGTTTGTTGTTTAAAACGGCACCTCGTCGTCTGGCCACTCTTGCGCGGGTTCGTACCCGCCGTTGTTCGGATCGTACGCCTGAGAGTAATCGTTCGCGTTCACCGCAGGCTCTTGGTTTCCGTACGGATTGTTGTACGCGGTGCCTTTGCTCGCGCCGTAATAGCCATCAGAATCGTCTTGACCCGTCGCCATTGCACCAGCAGCTGCGCCAGCCGCACCGCCCATCATGCGTTCCATGACCCACGGCGGCGTATCTCTCCCGGTGAGCCACAAGCCTTCGCCGGTATCTTTGTGCTTGAAATCCGGCGCGCGCGGGTTTCTTTTGTTTTCGCGGTTATCCCACCATCTGTCCGGAGCATCAAAAACTGAACGCCACAACGCGTCTTTTGGCGATTGGAAACCATCTCCGCTCGGTGGCGGTGGTGGCGATCTTTGTTGCTGTTGTTGTTGTTGTTGTTGCTGTTGTTGTTGCATCGGTTCGTATCCTCCTTGCGAAAATTGTTGTTGTTGTTGTTGTTGTCTCATCGGCTCGTATCCGACGCCGTTGGTATTGTTACTCACCATGCTCTCGCCTCTCGCCACGAACGAAAACTGATTCAACACTACCTTCGCTTTACTCCTATTCTGCCCGGTTTGCTTGCACACCCACGTGTCCGTGGTCAACCTTCCCTGCACGCACACCGAATTCCCTTTACGCACGTGTTCGTTCAAGCGCACCGCTTCCTCGTCCCAAGCGACGACGGTATACCACGCCGTCTTGCCGTCATTTTCTTCATCATTTTGCTGTTGTTGTTGTTGCGCTTTCCTTCCTTGACTCACCGCGATGGACACCTCGCACACCATCTTCCCGCTCGGCAAAACTCTCAGCTCTGGATCGCCTCCACAGTTCCCAATCAAAGTGACGGAATTTGCCAACGTCGAGTCCCATTCCACGGTCGCCGGCGGTGCCGTTCTTTGTTGTTGTTGCACATCCGACGACATGTTTGGTTGCGCGTACGACGCGAAGGTTCTCATCGTCGTTCCTCTTCTCGTCGTCGCGTGTTTGTTGTTACTGTTCTTAGTAAACACAATCGCTGCTGGAGTTGTAGGCGCAAACGTGAGAGATGACATCATCCTCGTCGTAATCATCGCTTTTCGATGGTCGTGGTAGTAGTAAAAGCGGGAAGTTTTGTTGTTGTTGTTGTTGTTGTTGTTCTTTGGCAGCGCTGATGATGATCGAGAGAGAAGCAGTCTTTTTAGCGTGCGCATATATGTGTGAGAGAGAGTACTTATATGTCACACGAAGTTGTTGTGTGTGTGTACGTTTTGACGATCGCTTTTCGAATGAGAACACAAAAAGGCGGGAAAAGAGACGAGAGTAATAAAAGGAGGAGTACGAACGAAGCACTCACGAGTACGAAAGAAGCACTCAAGAAGCTAAATTTGAGTAAAGCTTAAGCACTCAAACCCTAAACTCTTAGTGCGAATGCTTACTCCAAATTTTTTTGTCTTCCTTCCTTTTTCAGTTTTTCTTTCGCCGTGTTTTTTCCTCAGAATTGCAAAATGGAAGCTTTACGAGCGGAAGTCGAGCGACAAAAGCGGGAGAAATTGTTGAAAAGAGAAAAGGAGGAGGCTTTGTTTAAATCGAAGAACACCGATGCTGAGAAGAAGAACAACACGTTCTCGGCGTACGCGTCGAAAAAAGAGCTTCGAAGACGCGAGTTTGAAGAAAAAGAAGACGAAGATGATGCGTTTGAGGAAGCACGCGAGGAAAGAAAGAGATCGAACGAACAGGCGACGAATGCGACTAAGAATGTCGATGGCATCAAAAGTAACACCAATAAAAGCAAGTTTCGCTCGGAGGCTGCCCGAAGAGCGTTCGAGAACAGCAACAACGAAAAGAACGATGATGACAACGAGAAGAAATCATCAGACGAAAACAACGAAAGGAACAGAACAGAAGAATTCAACAAACGGATCGAACGCGAGGTGAAAAGTTTAACCAACCAAGAAGTCATCGCTCGATTGAGGAAGCTGAATCAACCGGCGAAGTTGTTCGCGGAGAACGAACAGGACCGACGGTTGCGATTGGAAGTCGCGGCGAAGAATATCAAGGTGAAAGAATCGGACGAACACGTCGGCGGGCAACAGGCGAACGAGATGTTGAGGTATAACAGGGAGAATAGTAACGAAGCAAAAGGCAACACCGGCGCGATGATGAAAAGAAAACTGACGACGAAAGAGCAAGAGCAAGAGAATAAGAAGCGAGAGGCGGAGATGGCGCAAATGGAATTCGAGCGCGCGGCGAAGCGACTGAAGAAACAAATGGACGCCGAGACGGATCCAAACGCGCATCCGATCGATCGAGTCGCGGAACATTTCAAAAGGTTACTCAAAGAGTGGGCGATGGAAATCGAAGGCACGAAGTTTGATTCCAACGCGCAAAAGAGGCAACAAGTCGCCAACTGCGAGTTGACGAAAACGCACATGAAACCTTTGTTCAAAAAGATGAAAAAACGGGACTTGCCGAACGACATCGAGCGCGCGTTATTTCTCATGTTTGAAGCCATGAAAGCGAGAGATTATAAAAGAGCCACGGACGCGTACGTTGGCGTCGCCATTGGAAACGCCGCGTGGCCCATCGGCGTCACCTCGGTAGGCATTCACGACCGTTCCGCGAGAGAAAAAATCTCCGCCACCACCCAAGCGCACGCCATGCACGACGAAGAAACCAGAAAGTATTTACAATCCGTCAAACGCTTAATCACGTTCAGCCAACGCGCGTACCCGACCAACCCGTCCTTGGCGTTCGATTGGAACGGTCGCGATAAAACAGCGTTAGAAAACGCGGAAAAAGCCACGCCGGGGTTTTTGCAAAGTTCCTCGTTGTTGGCGTTGCCCGAATCCTCCTCCGCGGAAGGAAAAGGAAAGCACAACACGAATACCTCCGGCGACGGAGGACGCAAGTGGGAATCGATCATGCGACACGCGTACGATAACGTCAAATTTGGTGTCGGTGGTGATGGTATTCGCGGTAATACTAATACTAAGTAGAGTGAGAGGAGTCGCCGCGTTAGGAAAGAAGAACAACTAGTTTTGAAGAATAGTTTATTAGAGAGACCATTTTTTTAACCATCTCCTTATTAAGTGCGATGCAAGAGAGATCATCAAAGAGTATCAATCGATCGTAGGACGAATACCACGGCTCTCGAGCATCACTCAGTGGCGTCTCCGGAAGTGTATGTTTTGAGCGCGATATCTGTCGCTTTTTTTCATTTTGCTTTGATTTTCCTTCACAAAACACTTAAACTGAGACACGACACAACACACGCGCACACAAAAGCCGACGACTTTACGCGCGCATTTTCACAAACGGAGAAGAGAGAACAGTAAAACAACAACGAGAGCGTAATCATGCGCGCCTCCTCCTCTTTATATGCCTCGTGTTCGTCACCCTCTTCCTCCTTTCACGCATCGTGTCAAAAGCGGATAATACGACGGGGAACGAAGACGTCACGGTTGGTGAACAGAACGACGATGCGTGTCCCACTCAGCGACGGAAGAAGACGATTTGGAGAGAAAAAGAAAAAGACTCAGAGATGTGCATCTCGAAACGCTTCCTCCGGTGTGTCGTCGAGGTCTCCTTTTTTCGGGAACGTCTTCGCCTCGTCCTCGTTCGATGACGACGACGATTCCGAGGACGAGGAGGTCCTCAAGAGGGAAAGGTTGGAAGCGGTGCAGTTCGCGATGCAAAGTTTCGACGTTTCGGACGAAACTTTTAATGCAGGAGTAAAAGTCGCGGAGGAGGAGGATGATAGAGACGATGCGCTGAAGACGAACGTGGCGGAGTTTGTCGGGGCGGTGAGAGGAGGGTCGAGTAGTTCGAGCGGACGAGGCGGCGGCGGCGGGAGGAGGAAGAGTAAGGATGAAAGAGGAAGCGGTGCCGGGAATAACAAAAACGCTGCTCGGGAGGAGCGGCAGAAAAGGCAGAGGCGACCAAAATCGTCGAATATCGCGAATGTGGCGCGAGAGACGAAGATGAGCAACAGAGAGGTGAAGAAATCGAGGAAAGTGAGGGCGGTGTTTATGGGGAGCATGGACGACGACGACGACAACAACGAACGGGAGGAAGAAAATGAAGACGGGGGGAGTTTCGGTGGAACTCGATTTGAACTGAAGGAAGGCACGAGCGAGGTGTTGAAGACGTCTTCCGTGAGTGACGATAAGACGACGAACGGAGAGATAATCGACGTGCCGCGGATTGAACAGCGAGATAACAATAACGATAAAGAAGCCGTGTTGCTCACATTTTTGAACGAAAATCGAATGCTTTCAGAAGACGACGACGAGTCCTCGCGCATTACCGCGTCTAATTTGACCAAATGTAACGACGCCATTCGACGGTGTACTTCGTTCGAGGAAGTGTTACCGCTCGTGAAAGAAATGCGGCAGTTTGGCATCACTCCGGTGGAGTCAACGTACGTGGCCGTCATGATTGCCTGTAGAAACGCGGGGACGCCCGAACGCGCAATTGAGGTCTACGACGCCTGTCGAACGTCTGGGATTGAAGTCTCGAAACGAACGATGTTGCTGACCATGGAGTGCGCGGTCAAAGCGAAAAAGTTGCAGCCGGCAATGCGCGTGAAGGAAGACATCGAAGAGCAAGGATGGACGTTAAGTCCGAAAGTTTTCGACCAATTGTTGAAGTTAACCATCGACGTAGACATGCCCGGAGAGGATCGCAAAGGTCGCTCTCCAAAAGCTCGATTGGTTCGAGCGTGCGTGTTGTTTGAGGAAATGACGAGCAAATCGAACGTGGAGCCGTCGCCGGTGGCGTTCAACGCGTTGTTAGTTGGTGCCGCTCGAGCGAAAGAGCCGCAATTAGTCGCGCAAACGTTCGACGAAATGACCAGTCAAGGTGTTTCTCCGAGTCGAGAGACGTGCGAGATTGCCTTGAAAGCTTTAGCCGAAGGCGGCGAATTGGCGAAATCGTTGAATGTATTCGCAGTCATGCGACAAAGAGGTCTCGCGCCGAGAAAGTCGACGTATACCGCTTTAATCTTGTCATGCGCGAAAGCGAAAGAACCGAAGTGCGACGAAGCGTTCGAAATATTTTACCGGTTGCGCGAAGAAGGTTCGGTCGAACCAAACAGAGCTATGTTTGCCGCATTAATCGATTGCGCCATTCGCGCGGGCAAGGAATCCTACGCTTTTGACGCCTTTGACGCGATGAAAGAAGCAAATATTCCACCAACGATGGCCACTTATAACCGCTTAATCCACGCGTGCGGACAGAAAGGTACCGCCAACGGTTTGCGCGACGCGGTTCGTTTGTACGAATATGTCTTGGCGCAAAACGCCGCTGATTTAAGACCAGACGCGTACACCTACGGTTCTTTAATCGCCGCGTGCGCCAAAGTTCGCGACGCGACAAAAGCGTTGAGTTTACTCGACGAAATGCTCGAGAAAAGCGACGAGGTGTATCCAACGACTGTAGTTTTCAACAGTTGCATCACCGCCTGCGGCCAAGCTGGCAGGTGGGAAGACGCCAGGAAAGTTTTTGAAAAGCTGAAGGTAGAAATTGAAAATCGAGGTGGGTTAGGGTCCTCTGATTTGTACATCGGACGCGAAACGTACGGCGCAATGTTAGACGCGGCGTTAGGCCCCGGCGGCGCAGAAGCCGCCGTCTCAGCCGTCGCTTTAGAGCTCGGTAAAGATAAAAAAGGCGGCTCTTCATCTGGAATGAAAACGTCTTTTATCGATTCTGATCGCGTCGAGTTGGCGATTGAGTTGTTCCAGAGCGAAGAGGCGAGGCGTGTGTGTCAGTACGATGACATCGACGAAGCTTTGTGGAAAAACGACGGTGATTACGACGCCTCAAAATACACGCGAACGGAAACGATCGTGGCTACGCTCGCCATGTTAAAAGCGGTTCGATACTGCGAAAGCTCATCCTCGAAAGGCAACAGAACGTTTGCGGATTTGCCGAATGAAATCTGCATCAATTGCGGCAACGCGGCGCGAAGAAGTTTAGCGGTGGAATCGGTTGCGAGAGCGGCGGGCGTGAAGTGCGACACGGAAGAGCAAGGAAGCGCGTTATACGTGACGTTACCGAAGTCGTCGTTGAAATCGTTTATGAAAGTTAGAAACTAAAGAAGCATTCAATGTTGCTGTTTAAGAAAAATTGCATATATACTAGTAGTGAATACCAAGTAGTAGTATGTTACGAGTAATAACTCGCTATGAACGCGTCCAATGCTTCCAAAAGTTCTCTTCTACCTTTCGGCCTTTCGTTGGCGCCGTTGAAGAGTTTCGTCGTTTCAACTTTCTCCAGTAAAGGTTGCATCAATTCTTCTAAGATGAACTTTGTGTTCATCGCGCTCCCGGGAGACAACTCCGACGCAAACATCGCACTATTTTCGTCTAATCGTTCTTTCAATTCCGCTATCAATTTTTGCGCTCCAACTTTCAACACGGACGGTTTGCAATTCGTAAATATCCGTCGAAATTCTAACATAGATTCACCGATGTCGGCGGCTGGGCTATTTTTACCACCACCGTTGCTTTGGTGATTCAACGCGGCGGCTTTCGCCAACGCGGCGTTCTTCTCTTTCCCCTCCAATAACGCTGCTTTCTCTTTTTTCGTCGAGGCTGATACTTTCATGGGTAACGCGGTTTTGCAGTGTGGACAAACGCGCGTGGGAGAACCGACGACTGTCGAACAAACGTGACACCGTTTGCGCCCTTTGCCTAATAACGATTTCGCCGCCGCCGCCGATTTAGCCGTCGTCCCCGTGTTGTTTGCCGCGTCGTCGTCGGTGGCCGTGTCGCAATTCATTTCCGTGGTACCTGTGCCTCCTTGTTGCTCGAAGCTGTTGTTACGACTAAATATTTGTCGTTGCTTCTTTTTCTTGCTCGATTGAGAAGCGTTCGTGTCGTAACTCGAAGGCGAACTCGCGAGAATGTCTTTCAATTTGCGTTTACCACCCGGCCCCACGGTTCCTTTATTGTGCTTACTCGAAGCAGCAACAGCAGCAGCAGCGGTCTTCTTCTTGGTCGCGGTAGATGGTGGAAGCTGAACGTGCGGTTCTTCTTTGATTTGCACGCTACCGGCTCCTCGGTTACGCAAACTCGGTGGACTGATTGGCGGGAGAGTGGGGATAGCCGCGGCTGTTCCCGCCGTCGCGCCCGTCGCCGTTCTGTGTTGGTGTTGCGCTAAAGCAGTCGCATTGGTTACATTCGTCGTGGCAGCGTTTGCTGCGAATGCTCTCGTTGTCGTCGGTGCATTAACATCGGTTTGACTAATAACGTTTCCAGCCGCGTCGACGAGTTGCACTAAATACCCGGGCTTGACTCTCGGCGGCGCCGGCGGTGGCGCGCGGTCGTAACTCGAAATTAAAGCGCCGACAGATCCTACGATGGACCCTGCGATGTGTTTCAACAAATCGCTGGCAAGTTTTGAGGCCGTGGATATGTGCGACGATCTCCTCGCGTTTTTTCCATCTTCGCGTAAACGTTTCAACGCGTCGACGAACGCGTACTCGTCCGTGGCGATGCGCTTCAAATGTAAACGAGAAGATTTGAGCGTTTTCAACGCCTCGATAACCTCCGAGACGACGCTCAATTTTGACGAAGAGCTGTGTTTGATAATCTTCGCTATGGCATCTTCAACTAACGCTCGCGCGTTCTCTCTCACCTGGTGGTTCGCCTGATTCTCGTACCCATCATCGTTTTCATCTTCTAAATCTTCAACTTTTACCGTCCTCGTCTCCGCCTTCAAGTCTTCAAAAACCTCCGTCCCTCGAATAAACGCGAATGCATTTTCCTTCGTACTCGCCCACTTAAACTCCTTCTCCTCTAACTTTCTCGCCCGTAAACTCGCGTTCATAAACGCGTCGTGGTCGATCAAACTCGCGCCATCCGGAATGTCTTGCTTCTTCTTCCTCGTCAACTGCGCGGCGCTCAACGCGACAATCTTCGTCTCTTTCGTCGGTTTTCCACCCGCGTTCTCACCATTCATACCAACGTCGTTCCCGCCATTACTATTCATCAGCATCATCCTCTTCTTATATTGCTGCGCGCTTTGCGTGATTCTATCTTTCAGCCATTTCCTCACGCCCACTAAATTCCCTTGTTTCAACGGCGGTATCCCGAGCTCGGGATTCGCGAATTCTTCGCTCACTCTGTACGAGTAATGTCCATCTCTCTGTTCGCGCTCGTCGCCGATTATCGCCAAGTGTGGGATAGAATCTTCGTCGACGAGGTAGAATTTCGTTCCTGTTGAGGTTATGTGAGTGTAAACATCTAAATTTTATATATAATGTGCTTACCTTTTCTCGCTTTGTTCGCGCTGTAGTCGTCCCTTTCTTGCGTGAAGGAGACAAACTTGACGTTTTGGACTTGCTTGTTTAAAGGCACGATTTCGTCGACTGTGGACTTTGAACCCGGAGGAGGAATCAAAGAGGAGGCCATTTATACTAAATATCTCTCCTCCTCCTCCAAAAGAGTCGTCCTCTGCGATGTAAACTTCTTCAAGTCAGACGCAGATGAATTGCAAATTTCACCTAAACAGACTCTCTGCTTTTCCAATGAATTTGTGTCTTCGATGGTTTGCTCGCGTCTGATATATAAAAAGAAAGAAAACAACAGTCGCGTTTCGAAGGTCCGTCCGTCCTCCTTTTCGTCTCCCTTCTTTCTCTCCGATAGTCTTTCTGCGCGCGAGAAAGAAAGAAGAGAAGGGTTGATGCGATATAAATCACAAATTTCCCCCCTTACTTATACAAGTAGTGCATTTGTGGTGTCCATCAATTAAGTTTTTCACGTTTTGACCACCACGAAAGGGGCAAAAAAAAAATCCTCTCGCTTTAACCGACGACAAGAGAGAGTCAGAGAGAGAGCGCGCAATCCCCTCTCTGTCTCTCTCTCGTGGGACGCAACAAAGACTCTTCTGAGAGCGCGTGCGAGCGCGTCTGTCTGTCGTCTCGCTTACGGGGGAGAAAAGAGGGGGCAAAGTGTGCAATAAAATTTTTTTTCTTTGAAATAAAAGAGAGAGTAAAAAATACACGAACGAACGAGAGAAAAAGAGTAGTTTCTTTTATTGAAAAAAAGAAGAAAAAAGAGGAGTCAAAGTTCTTCACTCGAACTCTTTCTCATAAAGAGTCTCTGTGTCTCTGTGTCTCTGTGTCTCTTTCGAGAGTGAGAGTGAGAGAGAGAAAGAGAGAGTCGAACGTTGGTCGAAGGGTACGTCGAAGGGACCGGTGTGTAGCTTTGTTTTATCGCGGCGGCTTTCCGGGGGAGCAGTCTTGGTTTCGAAAGCGTTTGAAAGTCAAGTCTCGACGCTTTTCCCCTCTTCTTTTTTTTTCCCTCTCTCTTGACTGACTTCCGGAGAACGCGGAAAGAAAGACGGACGAAAGAGTGCAGAAGAGGTCAATGGGACGGAAGAAAATCCGCATCGAACGCATTAAAGACGAACGAAATCGACAGGTGACGTTTACGAAACGGAAAAACGGTTTGATGAAGAAAGCGATGGAATTATCGGTTTTGTGCGATTGCGACATCGCTTTAGTCATCGTCAACTCGAACAATAAAGCGTTTCAGTACTCTTCGAGCGCGAAAGATGGAGAGATTGAAAGCGTCTTGGAGAAGTACAGGAAAGCAGCGATGAAGAAAGTGGTTAATAATAATAATAGCGGTGGTGGTGGTAATAATGCTGCGGCGAGTAGAGGGAGTGCTGGCGGTGACGGCGACGGCGACGGCGGCGGAAGCGGCGGCGGGAACGGGATGACAAACGTGGCGGAGAAGAGGTCAAATAAGGATTTGTTTAAGCAGCACTTCGCGGAACAGAGTTTAGTGGATACCGTAGGAGAGAGAAAGGAGAAGAAAAAAGACGAGAAAGCGCCGAAAGGGTCGTTGGATACGGACGACGACGAGCAGGATGAGGACAGCGGAAGCGAGAGCGACGACGACGAGGAAGAAGAGGAAAAAGAAAAAGTACAAACGGAAGCGAACAACGAAAAGAAACAGACGACGGCGAAGAAGCGCGCGAAAGGCAACGCGGAAAATGAAGAATTAGCGCCGGAAGAAATAGAAAAGTCAAAGAGTAGGATCGTAGCGCCTACAGTGGTAACGACCAAACTCGTCGCACCGAAGAAAGGCGGCAGAGTAGATGTCGACGAAAAAAGAGAAGAAGAAATTCCGATACGCCAAGCCTCGCTCGCAGCGGCGCGGTTCCCGTCGCTACAAACGACGACAAAAACGACCGGTGGTGGTAATGGTGATTGTAAAGGTGATGGTAAAAAGAAGAAAAAGAAGAAGAAGCAAAGCACGGAAAAGATTATTAGCAGTTACGACGAACGCTCGGCGCGAGCGGCGAGGAAGTTACGACTCGAAGCGAAGAAGCTCATCGGGAGCGACTGCGATGATGACGACCACGACAACGATCTTCGAACGAAGGTGGATTTCGACGCAGAGGAAACGACAATCGACGAACTTTCGAGTCCAATGAAGAAAGCACGCCGCCTTAAGATGTGGTCGTCGGATAATACTCGGGAAGCGCTCGCGAGAGAATCCTCCAACGCCGCTACGACATCGAAACAAAAGGAAGGACATCGTCATCATCATCATCAAACGCGTCCATTGTCAGCACGCGGTAACGGCATTGGGTTCTTCAACGGTGGATTCCGACTGTGGGGCGGCACTGGCGGAGACAATAATAGTAAGAAGAGAAAGAACGCTACCGCGATAGATTCAAGCGCTCATCATAGTTTCAATCTCGACGGGATTTTATCGCCTACAGCCACCGCGCTCGCCGGTTTACCATCGCCGATGATGTATTCCCCGAATACTAATAACAATAACAATAACAACAACAACAACGACTCGACCATGACGATGTTCAAATCTATCTCTGGCTCCGGCGGATTGCTTTCTTACTTTCTCGGAAACAACAACGTCTCGAACGCAAACGCCAAAGATGATGATAGAAACGCCATGGGATTCTACTCCTCGGACATGATTGTGTCACCGCCGACGATACCTTCTCTTCCTATAAGAACGATGAATATACAAAAAGGCGATAACAAAAACGACGACGACGACGACGGGAAGAAGAACGATACCACCCAAAATCTCACCTTCCCTCAAAAGCGGAAACTCTCCGTGGAAATCCCGCCTCGCGGCGTACCCGCGGTGAGGTCGTCCTCCTCCGCCATGATGGGGGAGCTCCTCAAATCACCAACCGCATCCTTCCTCTTCTCCCCGACCCCTCGCAAAGCCGGTTTCATCTCCCCTGGCCCTTTGACCGCTTTACTCCACTACGACGAGATGGAGCGAAGAGAGCGATTGAAAAAAAACGGCAAACTGAGCAGCGATTTCTTCGCGATGCCGCTCGACGAAGAAGAACAAGAACAAGAACAAGAACAAGAACAAGAACTTTTCTTTAAAGAAGAAGAAGAAGATTTGGGAGACACCAACAAAGACGACGACGAGGAAAAGAAAAAGAAAAAGAAAACGACGAAGAGCGGCAAAAGTGTCGTCAAAAAAGGCAGCGCGAGCAGATTGCCGTGGATGCACGTCGACGACCTCTGGTTGTTCGGAGGAGCAACGGGATCTGGAGATTTGATGAAAGGCGATCGATGAAAGGAGATGATAAGAGAGAGAGACTACTCATACTCACGGAAAAAGGAGATTTTTATATCCAAGACCTTTCGTGTTGGGCAGAGCAAAGCAAACAATACTAATAAGAACGCATCATCGAAAACGCTTTGGATGATGTTGGCACCATCGGTGTGCAACAACGCGTGCATTAATACTATTCTGTTCTCCCCTTAAAAAAGAGTCCAATCATCAGCGTTGTATTCAACAGAGCAGCAGACACTACTAATACTAACACATCGAAACCGCTTCGGATGATGCTGTTGGCATCTGACGCTCGCGTATTTTTGTGTTCTTCTCGCCTTAAAGAGTCCAGTCAGCATTCTTAATTTATCCCTCACTCACAAACATCATCACAAACATCATCAAATGTTCTTTTCCGTCTCGCACCACCTTTTGTCGACGACGACTGACTCGTTTTCGTTCCGTCCTTCGAAACCGCGCGTTCGTTTTGATGGTCGTCTTCACGCTGCCGCCGCTCGAGACAAAAAGACGGTCACACCGTTGAGATATGGTTTTCCCGGGGAAAATCAACATCACCAACAACGCCGGAAGGAAAGAACGACAGCACGAGCAGCGGGAGGAGGGAGCGCGCAAACGAAAAAAGAGAAGAAAGATCCCGCTCGCGCTTTGCGAACGTTATTAAACGGTCCCGCAATCGTCCAAGCGCCGTGCGCGCACGACGCTTTATCCGCACGTTTAATCGAACGCGCTGGGTTCTCGGCAGCTTTCATGTCAGGCTTTTGCGTCTCGGCGTCGCACTTGGCGTTACCGGATGTCGGTTTGATTTCTTACGCGGAGATGCAAGACGTGGGTGGACGGATATGCGACGCGGTCAGTCCGAATTTTCCAATCATTGGAGATGCGGACGATGGGTACGGGAACGCCATGAGCGCGAAACGAACGGTGGAAGGGTACATCAAAGCCGGGTTCGCGGGGATTTTAATCGAAGACCAGATGGCGCCGAAACGGTGCGGACACACCGGTCCGAGACCTGTGTGCGATCGAGAGACGAGCGTGGCGAGAGTTAGAGCAGCGTGCGACGCGAGAGATGAAAGTTTAGAAGATATCGTGGTGTTCGCGAGAAGCGACGCGAGAAGTTCCATGGGTTTAGACGAGGCTTTGGAACGAGTCAAAGCGTACGTGGACGCCGGCGCGGACGCGGTGTTCATCGACGCGTTACAATCGAAAGAGGAAATGCAACGCTTTTGCGACGCGTGTCCAGACACGCCGAAAATGGCCAACATGTTAGAAGGCGGCGGCATGACGCCGATTTGTCAACCGAGAGAGTTACACGCCATGGGGTTTAAAATCGTCGCCTACCCGTTGTCGATGTTAGCGGTGAGCGTAAAAGCGATGGAAACCGCGTTGCAAGGAATAATGTTCGAAGGGTACCCGGACGAAGAACTTCTGCCGACGTTCGAGGAGTTGAAAGACGCGGTTGGAATGAACGAATATTTAGAGGAGTCCAGGAGGTACAAATTAGGAAGCAGCTCGAGGACGCCGGCGTAATACGAAGAGCGACGAGCGATGAGAAGAAGGATATACACACTACTCTAGTTCAATTTCTAATATACATTACGCATCATTCTTTCGATCTCGCGCTACTCCTCTGCAAACACACATCGTCATCGCCCTCCTCCTACTCCTCCTCTCTTCACCTCCTCGTTCGCCCACTCCATTTCCGTCAGCATCTTCGCCACGGTCAGTCGTAGCTCTTGAAACATTTCCAAAGACATTTCGAACGTCTCTTTGTTTTCATCGCCTTCCTCTAAAGTCATCAAAACTGTCGGTCGTAAAACTTTCTTCGCCTGGGACGAGGACACGGTCACGTCGATTCTCCACGCGCAGGAGATCGATCGTGACGACGGGGAAGACATGAGAGTGTGGTCTCGCTTCTTTGCCCCTTCTTTCACGTTACAGAATGTGAGGCAATTGGAGTCGCTCGAGGTGGAACGGGTGGAGATACCCTCGGATGCAGTTTACTGCGAATGGGAACACACAAAAGACTTTTGTCGCTGCGTCGGAACAGTCGCGAAGTGGTGATGGTATCGCGAGTGCGGGTGCAACTTCTGGTGAAAGTATAAAGCGCAAAAATGGGGGAAATTTCGGATTCCGAAATGCTTCATTTGTTCCCAAACCGGAATTTCAGAATAAATACTTTATTCAAGGATGACGAATAGCAGACGGAAGAATAAACATCCGAAACGAGCGGAAAACGTAAAGACGGTGGTGGTTGCGAGTGGTGAAAAGAGAGAAGAAGAGGGAGAAGGAGACGACGAAGACGTGGAGCGATTGCGGAGGATGCTCATGTGCGTGCCGTGTGACGATGGTGTGGAACAGAATCGTCAGATGAGGAAAGAAGAAACTGCTATTCTTGCTAAAGGAGTGAAGAGGAAGAGAGGGCAACACGAGTGCGATGTGTGCGAGAAGGTGTTTCTTAGTCCATCCAAATTGGCCGTACATATGCGTACGCACACGAACGAGAAACCGTATGAATGTGATGTGTGCGAGAGACGTTTTATTCAATCTAGTAATTTGTTCACCCACATGCGTATTCACACGAACGAGAAACCGTATGAATGTGATGTGTGCGAGAGACGTTTTACTCAATCTCAACATTTGAAAGCCCACGAGCGTATTCACACGAACGAGAAACCGTACGAATGCGATGTGTGCGAGAAGAGTTTTCTTACATCTAGTAATTTGAAAACCCACATGCGCATTCACACGAAAGAGAAACCGTACGAGTGTGATGTGTGCGAGAGACGTTTTACTCAATCTAGTAGTTTGAAAACCCACATGCGTATTCACACGAGGGAGAAACCATACGAATGAGATGTGTGCGAGAAGCGTTTTCGTGATTCTAGTGGTTTGAAAAAGCACATGCGCATTCACACGAACGAGAAACCGTACGAATGCGATGTGTGCCAGAAGCGTTTTCGTCGATCTGATCA
>Ga0209309_10000626_pt1 | contig 40395 bp, 38 predicted proteins | sample COGITO_mtgs_1204_2_FD_184807 | JGI IMG/M metagenome (GOLD analysis project Ga0209309, IMG submission 184807) | Pelagic marine microbial communities from North Sea - COGITO_mtgs_120412 (SPAdes) (version 2) | ecosystem: Environmental > Aquatic > Marine > Epipelagic ... | reverse complement strand
CATTGTAGAGTCTGCACTAGACCCTAGAGCGGTTTCGCGTGTGGGAGCAACAGGACTTTGGCAGTTTATGTTTAGTACGGGAAAAATGTTTGGTTTAGATGTAAACTCCTATGTTGATGAGCGCTCAGACCCTACTATGGCTACCGAAGCAGCTAGTAAATATCTTTTTAGCTTATACAATAGTTTAGAAGATTGGGATCTTGCTTTAGCAGCGTATAATTCAGGACCGGGGAATGTAGCAAAAGCAATCCGCCGTTCCGGTGGAAAACGGAATTACTGGAACATCCGCACCCATCTTCCACGTGAAACAGCAGGATATGTGCCGGCTTTTTTAGCAACGATGTATATTTTTGAATATGCCGACGAGCTCGGTTTTAAAAGTGCTGGACCACAGGTGCCTTATGTGGCTACCGATACGATTCGGGTTAAGAAAATGATCACTTTCGATCAAATTGCTGAAATCACTTCGATTCCCAAAGCAGAAATAGAGTATTTAAATCCTTCCTATAAATTGGGCATTATCCCAGTTATTAAAGATGAAAATTATGTGTTGCGACTTCCAATTGACGAAATAGGAAAATTTGTAGCCAATGAAGAAGCAATTTATGCGTACGCTGAAAAAAAATTAAACGAACGTGAAAAACCTTTAGATGAAGTCGTAAATCAACCAGGACGTATACGATATCGAGTACGAAAAGGGGATTATTTAGGTAAAATTGCTGAAAAATATGGTGTAGGCGTCAGTCAGATTAAACGTTGGAATGGCCTTAGGAGTAACCGATTACGTGTGGGACAACGATTAACAATACACCCAAGAAAACCAGTGGGAGGCTCTTCAAAAACTACAACTTCAAATAAGGGTACTCAAATGTACACCGTTAAAAATGGAGACTCGCTGTGGAGTATTTCTAAAAAATTTCCTGGGGTAACCGTAGAGAAAATTAAAAATTGGAATGATATTAGTGGTAGTAATTTAAAACCTGGAATGAAATTAAAAATTCAGAAAGGATAAACAACCGACAAAAACACTAAAATGAAAACAATTTACACCGCTTTACTGGCTGTGACTGTACTTTTTTCGTGCAACGATTCTGGTAAAAAAGACACTTCGTACCTCCCCGATTCTGTAGGGAATGTTAATCACCTACAAGTTGTTATTAATAATGACTTATGGAATGGTCCTGTAGGAGAAGAAATAAGAACCTATTTTGCTGCCCCTACCGATGGCTTACCACAAGACGAGCCTTTGTTCACTATGAATCAAATGCCCGTCTCTACCTTTACCGACTTTGCCCGTACCAATCGTATTTTTCTTCATGTTAGTATAGGTAAGGAAAATAACGTGAAAATTGCCAAAAATGAATATGCTAGGCCACAAGTAGGCGCCATTGTTACAGCCACTTCAGAAGAAGGATTGATTACATTATTAAAAGAGAAACACGAACAGATAATCGATGCTTTTCACGCTTCCGAAATAAAGGAAAGACAACGGAGAACAGCAGTATCGATGTTGAAAACCGACTCTCTTAAAGAACGTTTCGGGTTGAATATTAAAGTACCTTCAGCATACCGAATTTCAAATGCCAGTGACGATTTTTATTGGATGCGTAAAGATTTAAAATCCGGAACTACTAACATTTTAATTTATGAGGTGCCTTTAAGCACCATTACAAATGATAGTATGGCGGTTAGTGAAATAATTAAAATGCGAGACTCTATCGGTGGTGGTTATCTTCCAGTTGAAGATGAAGGACGTTTTATCACTGAAGATGCCTATGCTCCCTATCTTTTTAAAACGAAGATAGATGGTAAATTTGCTTATGAAACCAAGGGAACTTGGGAAGTAAAAGGGGCTTTTATGGGCGGACCATTTGTGAATTTTGCAATTAAAGATGAAGATAATGACAGATATGTAATATTAGAAGGGTTTACCTACGCTCCTACTGTTCAAAAAAGAGACTTACAGTTTGAGTTGGAATCTATTTTACGATCTGCTAAATTCAGTAAATAGTACAATATAACTATAACAAAAACCCGCTACTTTTAGTAAAAGTAGCGGGTTTTTGTGTTTTTACAGTTACGAGGATTATTTTTTGTCCTCTACGTGTGTAGATTCTTCGTTTTCGTCTTTTGAAGCGTCTTTAAATTCTTTAATTCCGCTACCCAAGCCTCGCATTAATTCGGGTATTTTACGACCTCCGAATAAAAGCAAAACGACTAATACGACTAAAACAATTTGCCAAGGGCCTATAGCAAGGGGTAAAAATAGTGCAATCATCATATAAAAATTTATGGGGTAAAGGTAACAAGAATTCCTTACATAAAACGTTTTCAATACAAGTTTAGTGCAACAGGGCATAAGATTGTTTTATATTTGTAAAAGGAAGTAAAAGACATGGCTGAAAAAGAAAAAAGGACAAGAAAGATAAAAAAGAAGCTACTGCACAAGTATAGGCTAGTTGTGCTTAATGAAGACACGTTTGAAGAACGTTTTTCTTTTAAACTAAACCGGTTAAATGTGTTTGTATTTAGTGTTATTTCGGCATTACTCCTAATTACTGGAACCACTATTTTAATTGCTTTTACACCGCTTCGGGAATATATACCAGGATATTCGTCCACTAAACTTAAGAAACGAGCAACCCGCTTAACCTATAAAACAGACTCCCTACAGCAAGAACTGACGGTGAATAACCAATACCTTGCCTCTATACGTAAAGTACTCACAGGCGACGTTAAAACGGTGCATTTCAACAAAGATTCTATTATCAACGCAGCTAATATTGATGCTTCGGAAGTGAATTTGTCTGCCTCAAAAGAAGACTCTCTCTTACGCGAAAAAGTATCTCGAGAAGATAAATACAATCCCTTATTGGGCGGCACCTCTATAGATTACGTTTTATTTGCGCCAGTTAAAGGAACCATTTCACAAGAATATAAGCCTAACGAAAAACATTATGCAGTTGATGTAGTGACTGTGAAAGATGCCCCAGTAAAAGCCATCGCAGACGGAACGGTTATTTTTGCCGAGTGGACCGCCGAAACAGGTTATGTAATAATCCTTAAACACCGAAACGACCTACTTTCAGTTTATAAACACAATGCTTCGTTAACCAAAGAACAGGGAGAGCTGGTAAAAGCTGGAGAAGTAATCGGGACTGTTGGGAGTACCGGAGAACTTACCACGGGTCCTCACCTTCATTTTGAAATGTGGCGGCAGGGATACCCTATTAATCCAACAAATTTTATAGATTTTGAATAGCATATTATGTTCATAAAGTCCTTCGCAGCCAAAATTTTCGCAAAACGTGTTGTTTCCAAAATAGAAAAATGGTCTAAAAATCCGGTTGAAACTCAACAAAAAGTATTCGAAAGCCTCATTAAAAAGGCTAAAGACACACATTTTGGAAGAGACCATGACTTTAGCAACATTAAATCTACTGCCGATTTTGCTAAAAAAGTCCCCATTCGTGATTATGAAGAGCTAAAACCCTATGTAAATCGGGTTGTTTCAGGTGAAAAGGATATTCTTTGGCCCGGAAAACCGCTTTATTTTGCCAAAACCTCCGGAACTACGAGTGGCGCAAAATACATTCCTATTACGGAAGATTCTATGCCGCATCACGTACATGCAGCTCGAAATGCTATTCTTTGTTACATTAACGAAACGGGGAATGCCGATTTTGTAGATGGGAAGATGATCTTTTTACAAGGAAGTCCCGAAATGACGGAAAAGAACGGCATTAAATTAGGTAGATTGTCGGGTATAGTTGCGCATTACGTGCCCAAATACCTTCAGAAAAACCGAATGCCCAGCTGGGAAACCAATTGTATCAATGATTGGGAAACAAAGGTCGAAGCCATTGTTGAAGAAACCAAAGATAAGGATATGACTGTGATAAGCGGCATTCCATCTTGGGTACAAATGTATTTTGAAAGGTTACGAGTGAAAACAGGGAAAGATGTAGGCGATCTTTTTAAAAACTTTAAATTGTTTATTTATGGCGGCGTTAATTATGAACCCTATCGCGCCAAATTTGAATCGTTGATTGGCCGAAAAGTGGATAGTATTGAGCTTTTCCCCGCTTCGGAAGGGTTTTTTGCCTTTCAAGACAAGCAAGATGCCCATGGGATGCTTCTGCTATTAAATTCAGGAATTTTTTATGAATTTATCGAAGCAGACCATTTTTTTGATAAAAATCCCAAACGCCTTACCATTGGCGATGTAAAAGTGGGCGTAAATTATGTGATGATCGTTTCAACTGACGCTGGATTGTGGGCCTATAATGTGGGCGATACCATTCAATTTACTTCTACAAAACCGTATCGCGTGCTTGTTTCAGGAAGAATAAAGCACTTTATTTCGGCATTTGGAGAACACGTTATTGGAAAAGAAGTAGAACATGCCCTACAAGAAGCGATACTACAACACGGTTTTTCTATTTCAGAATTTACCGTCGCTCCGCAAACCAGTCCAGAAGAAGGCCTACCCTATCACGAATGGTTTATAGAATTTGAAAGCGAACCAAACTCAATTGAAGACATTGCTAGCACAATAGACAAAGCGATGCAGCAGCAAAACTCGTATTATTTCGACTTAATTGAAGGAAAAATACTGCACCCCCTTCATATTAGACCACTTAAAAAAGGCAGCTTTACAAACTATATGAAATCGCAAGGAAAATTAGGAGGTCAAAACAAGCTGCCAAGACTCTCAAACGACCGTAAAATAGCCGAAAAACTCCTTTCTTTGCAAGATTGAAATTAATGTATATTTGCAGCAATGAAGAAATTAAAACCACATAGTAGAACCCGAGCCCAAGAAAGCACTAGCGCCATAGAACGATTGTATATTACCATGCGCCATTTATTTAATCGTGGTTTTTATAAACCTATGGGTGTTTCAGGTGAAACTTTACGAGAATCCCTATTAACACTTAGACCTGAAATTTACGGTTCTATTTCAGAAGATAAAGTAGAATTACAAGGTCTTTTATATGTGATAGATAGGCTTCCCATAGGGATTGAAGAGTGTCGCTTTATTAATTTAACGAGTGACGAAGGCTATAAAAACTCACATTTTAAAGCCATTATTCCTTCAAAAAGACGCAGAAACTGTTACCGCATTGATGATGAACAGATGAATATTGAGGTAACGCGCGGTAGATCGGAGATTTACGATGTACTTACCCACCTTACATTTTTGTATATAGAATCGCATAAAATCATGAAACAAATCATGATTGATGAGAAGGGAAAAGTGATTCGCGATTGGAAAAAGCTTGAAAATGCTATTCAGAAGAAGGAAGACTTAACCAAAGAAGAAAAAGAAATTGCGCTCACGCACACCGCTAACTTTTTAGGAAGAACTTTTGAAGAAGTTAGTGAAGTATATCCGCAGTTTGCCAGTAAAGAAGATCCACATCGATTTTTAAACATTGTTTATTACTTGGGGAAATTGGCCCTTGACGAAGTGGTTAACAACGATAAGCGTGTTATCACCTTTAGTCCTGTATTAAGAGAGCGATTAGGGCACCATATTCACGGTGAAAAATGGGCGTTAAAAATTAAACAAGCACTTGAAGAAAAAGAATTGTTGCAACGACCTTTACACGTAATAAGTGCAAATATGCACAGTGTGATGAATACGCTTTTTGCAAACGCTGCATTAACTACGGAAGCAAAAAAGAAGCAACCTTTTGAACTTTTTGAATCTTTAAGTAACCCGGCTAATAGTAAATTGCGAGATAAAGTAACCAAACTAGCTTTAAAGAGCGGAATGTCGTTTATAAATGACGAAAGCGGTGCCAATATTGATGTTCAAGTTTTTGATTCAGATAAGTTTCCGAAGGCTATATATGCTCCTGAAGCTATTGAAACGAAAGATAAACCAGTTATCATAGTGATGGACTACGCTTTTGGTGAACAAGCCTATGAAACGATGGACGAATTATTAAAACCCTATGAAGATAGTACTGGGAATTCACACTTTTTAAATGTAGCTTCGGTTTCCATTATGGGGAAAGCAGGGATTTTAGAAGGAGGAAAAGGTGATATTATGATTCCTTCGGCTCACGTATTTGAAGGAACCGCAGACAATTACCCTTTTAATAATGAATTAAATATTTCAGATTTTAAAGAAGATAATGTGCAGGTATGTACTGGTACTATGATTACGGTACTGGGAACTTCACTACAAAATAGGGATGTACTTCGGTTTTTCCACGATTCTACTTGGAATGTAATTGGACTGGAAATGGAAGGTGCCCATTATCAAAAAGCCATACAGGCTGCTGCTAAAATACGAGGAAGTATCAGTTCAAAAACACAGGTGCGATATGCGTATTATGCTTCAGATAATCCATTAGAAACAGGAAGCACATTAGCCTCTGGCGGATTGGGTACAAGTGGGGTAAAACCGACCTATGTAATCACGGAAAAAATGTTAAAACAAATATTAGACTAAACTAAAAATAAATTTTGAGAAATAACAAAGTCTTACTATCCGGGGGTGCAGGGTTCATTGGCTCGAATCATGTAACCTATTTACTTGAAACGACCGAGAGTGACGTAGTTGTTTTGGATAAGCTCACATATGCAGGAAATTTAGCTAATTTAGACGCTGTAAAAGACCATCCGAGGTACTCTTTTGTTCAAGGAGATATTTGCGATGAACAATTGTTAAAAAACCTTTTTGAAAAGCATCAATTTGATCAAGTTATTCATTTTGCAGCAGAATCGCATGTGGATAATTCCATTACAGGACCCGCTGCATTTATTGAAACGAATATTGTAGGGACTTTTTTATTGCTTCAGCAGGCCTACAAAACGTGGATGAATGGTCCAGGAGATTTAAAAGAAGACTTTAAAAACGCCCGATTTTTACATGTTTCAACCGATGAGGTGTATGGAACGCTTGGAAAAACAGGGTTGTTTACCGAAACAACACCCTATGCACCTAACAGTCCGTACAGTGCTTCAAAAGCCTCTTCAGATTTTATCGTTCGCAGCTATTTTCATACCTACGAAATGCCGGTGGTTACTACTAATTGCTCAAATAACTACGGTCCCAATCAGCATAACGAAAAATTAATTCCCACCATTATTAGAAAAGCGGTTTCTGGAGAACCAATTCCTATTTATGGAGATGGTAAAAACGTACGTGATTGGCTGTATGTAAAAGATCATTGTAGCGGAATTCAATTAGCTTTGGAAAAAGGGCAACTAGGAGAAACCTACAATATAGGCGGCAGGAACGAGAGGGAAAACCTGTACATTGCTCACACTATTTGTGATTTATTGGACGAATTAAAACCGAAAAAGGGATCATACCGAGAACAAATTGCCTTTGTAACTGATAGACCCGGACATGATTTTAGGTATGCCATAGATGCTTCAAAAATTGAAAATGAATTAGGATGGAAAGCTGAAGAAAACTTTGAAACAGGAATAAAAAAGACCATTAAGTGGTATTTAAACAATAACGATAGATTATGAAAGGAATAATATTAGCAGGAGGATCTGGAACTCGGTTACACCCGCTTACGTTAGCGGTTAGCAAACAGTTGATGCCCGTGTACGATAAACCCATGATCTATTACCCGTTATCGACGTTAATGCATGCAGGAATACAGGATATCCTTATAATTTCTACCCCTCAAGATTTACCGTTGTTTGAAAAACTGCTTGGTGACGGAAAAAAGTATGGCTGTAACTTTAGTTATGCGGTTCAAGAAGAACCCAATGGATTGGCCGAAGCTTTTATTATAGGAAAGGATTTTATAGGAAATGATAAAGTAGCTCTCATATTGGGAGATAATATTTTCTACGGAAGCGGATTAAAAGAACTGCTGCAATCTAACAACAATCCAGATGGAGGAATAATTTACGCGTACCATGTTCACGACCCCGAACGGTATGGTGTAGTAGCGTTTGATGAAGAAGGAAAAGCACTTTCTATTGAAGAAAAACCTAAAAAAGCAAAATCTAATTATGCTGTGCCCGGAATTTATTTTTATGATAATAGTGTGGTAAGTATTGCTGAAAATATAAAACCTAGCGATCGCGGCGAATTAGAAATTACCGATGTTAACAATGTATACTTACAACAAGGAAAATTAAGCGTAAGTATTTTAGATAAAGGGACAGCGTGGTTAGACACTGGTACTTTTGCCTCATTAATGCAAGCAGCACAGTTTGTTGAGGTGATTGAAGAACGCCAGGGTTTAAAAATTGGTTCCATAGAAGAAGCGGCTCATGAAATGGGTTACATTGATAAAGCGCAACTCAAAAAACTCGTAGAACCTTTATTAAAAAGCGGATACGGGAAGCATTTAATAAAATAAGGACTATCATTTTGGAAATAGAACAAACACATATAGCAGGCTGCTTTATTTTAAAACCTCGAATTTTTAGAGATGATAGAGGTCTTTTTAGTGAAACCTACAATAAAAAAACATTTACCGAAGTTACAGGCTTGGATATTGATTTTGTACAAGACAATCAATCTTTTTCAAGCTATGGCGTGGTTCGCGGTTTGCATTTTCAAACAGGGTCTATGGCACAGGCGAAGTTGGTTCGTGCAGCAAGAGGGAAAGTCTTAGATATTGTGGTAGATGTTCGTAAAGATTCAAAAACGTTTGGGGAGCATGTTTCAGTCATTTTAGACGATGAAACACAAAATCAGCTTTTCGTGCCCCGAGGATTTGCGCATGGTTTTGTTACGTTATCAAAAAAATCAATATTTGCTTATAAATGTGATAATTATTATGATAAAGCTTCAGAAGGAGGAATATTATATAATGACGCAACCTTATCGTTAGATTGGCATCTTCCGGAAGAAGAGATTATAATTTCAGAAAAGGATACAGAACTTCCTACTTTTAACGAAGTGTTTCAGAAAAACTAATATTTTAAATTTTAAACTGTAAAGCATATATGGCGCGTGTATTGGTTACTGGTGCTCATGGTCAATTAGGAAGATGTTTAAAGGATGCTTCGTCTAGCTATTCCACACTAGATTTTGATTTTGTTACAAAGGCAGATTTAGACATAACGGATCGTGCTGCTATTACTGATTATTTTAAAAATAACAATATTGATTTCTGCATAAACACGGCTGCCTATACCAATGTTGAAAAGGCTGAAAGTGAAGAAGACCAAGCGTTTAAAATCAATGCTGAAGCGGTTAAAAACTTAGCCAAAGATTGCGCTAAAAACAACGTGGTTCTTTTGCACGTTTCAACCGATTATGTTTTTGACGGCACCAAAAGCGAACCTTATCTTGAAACCGACACAACAAACCCTATAAATGTTTACGGAGCTTCAAAACTACAAGGTGAAACCCATATTAGAAAAGCTTGTAAAAACCATTATATCGTGCGCACCTCGTGGCTGTATTCGCAATATGGGCATAATTTTTTAAAGACTATTTTAAAATACGCCAAGCAGGAAAAGCCACTAACTATTACCACTGAGCAAACAGGAACACCTACGAATGCGAACGACTTGGCAACAGTTCTTTTAGATCTTATTGTTTCAGAAAAAGCTAATTATGGAACGTATCATTTCAGCAATAAAGGAGAGGGCACTTGGTACGATTTTGCAAAAGAAATTATAGAGAGTTCTAATCTAACTGAAAAAACAAAACTTGCACAAACCGACTATTACCGTACATTTGCAAAGCGTCCAGTGTATAGTGTTTTAAATATTTCGAAGCTAGAAAGAGCTATTCCCATCCAGGTTTTAGATTGGAAAGAAAGCTTAAAAACCGTATTGTTAAAGCGTAGTATATCGTATTAATCCCAAAATAAAATGACACAAAATAATCAAGAAGAAGTAGATTTATTGTTCTTTATAAAAAAGATAAATAAGTTTTTTAGAAAGTTAGTTGTATTATTTTTTAGAGCGTTACGGTTTATTCGAAGAAACTGGATCGTTATATTAATACTCATTGCACTTGGAATTGGATATGGCTATTATGTTCAATCAAAAACCGCACCTTCAAAAACTACAAAAATACTATTGCGGATCAATTTTGACACTGTTAATTATGTGTACAGCACCATTGAAAATTTAAATAAAAGCCTTGGTGAAAGTGCTTATGAAGGAACTAATAAAAACGAATTACTTAAGGTAAAATCCCTAGAAATAACCCCAATAATAAACCTTAGGGATATTCTGGACAAGTACGAAATGAACGATAGAAGGCTTGAAACCTTATATAGAAGTATAGAATATGAGTTTGATGATGAAGATGAGTTTTCGCAACTACCTGAAACCTTTAGAAGCGAATATAAATACCATTATTTAAAAGTGGTCTTATCCGATGGCGCTACTGAAAAGACTGTAGATGCTTTGTTGGATTATATTAACAGCAATGAAATTTTAAAGCAAATAAAAGTAGCTTCTATTAAAGGCTTAGAAGACAGAATAGCTTCTAATAAAGAAACCATACAACAAATAAATACGGTTTTAGAAAAGTATAAAACAGACGAAATATCACCTGCAAATTCTTCTGCTCAACTGTACGTTGTTGATAATTTTGATATTTCAGAAATCTTCACCTCTAAAGTTGAATTACAAAAAGAGCTTGAAGACTTACAAAGGGATTATGTATATGCTAAAGATGTGGTGGTAAATGTAAATCGACCAAAATTATATGATAATTTAAGCTTCTTCAGTAACAAAATGCTATTCTACCCATTATTATTTGTTTTTATATTCTTTTTGCTTGCCCTTATCAAAACAATCTATTATGCGCTTAAAGAAATTGCTAATGAGTAGAGTAAGGATATAAACCATTTTTTAAGATTCATAAATTGCGTAGGCTAAAACCAAATCAACTTCTTAAAAAAGTAGGTTCAGTAACTGTATTAAGAATATTGGGTATGCTATTTTCATATATGGCCATACTTTTTATCTCTAATAAATATGGTGCTGAGGTGTATGGTAGGTTTTCTTTATTACAAACTATATTACAATTTTCAATAGTTATTTTCTCATTGGGGCTTGCTACTTTAACGGTAAAGCTTACAGCAGACTATAACTATTTTAAAGAAAGCAAACCCCTTAACACATACCTAAAAAACACAGTAATACTATTAGTAGTCTCTACTTTGGTCGGGACGCTTGTTTTTTGGCTTTTTAAAGACTTTATTGTAATCCAGCTTTTTAACGATCCACAACTTTTAGGCTATTTTAATTATGTAATCTATTTTTTTATTCTAGCGGTTTTTCATAATTATTTTACCGAATTTTTAAAAGGAAAGCATCAATTTATTTTATATGGAATTTTTAAATATGTGTTGCCTCCATTAATTTTTTTATTGCTGTTATTGTGGTTCACTAAGCAAGATGCTGCAGAAAGCTCCGTGTTTTTAGCGTACATTCTAGGATTTGCAATACTTGTATTACCATTACTTATATTTTTCCCATTTCGTAAAATCAATGCTGTAAACAAAGTAACCTCTAAGGAGTTGTTGAAGGTGTCCTACCCTATGATGTTTAGTGCTGCCTTTTTGTTTTTATCAAATTGGACTGACGTGTTTATGCTTGGGGCAATGACGTCAAAAGAAGATGTAGGCATCTATAACGCAGCCTATAAGTTAGCCATTGTTGCACTGATTATAATTAATGCTGTAAATACGGTTATAGCCCCTAAAATATCTCAACTTTACAGCCAAAATAAGATTGAAGAAATAAAATACGAAGTACAAAGCGCCACTAAATTAATTACCTATGTAACTACCCCGGTAGTTTTAATACTTATTTTTTTTAGAAAACCACTGTTATTATTATTTGGCGAAGAATTTATCCTTGGAGAAACCGCTTTAGTTATTATTGCAATAGGCCTATTGTTTAATGCGTTATCAGGAAGTGTAGGACAGGTTTTAAACATGACACAGCATCAAAATACGCTAAAAAAGTACACTATAATAAGTGTTATTGTAAATATCTCATTAAATTATATTTTAATTACTTTAATGGGGTTTTTAGGAGCAGCCATAGCAAGTTTAATCTCCAATGTTGTATTGAATGTTTTGTGTCTAGTATTTATTAAAAAAGAATTTAACTTTTATGCATTCTTTAAACCATGGGCGTAATTATAACAGTATATAGAAAATTACAACGAAAATGGAATACGTTCTTTAACAAAATAAAGTACGCTTCTATGTTAGAGTTTAATGGAGCTGTAATTATAGAAAATAGAGTAGCTATCACGCCCTTTTTAGGGATGAAGAATACATTAAAAGTTATTCTTCAAAATAACACACATTTACAGCATGATATTATAATACAAGGGACAGGAACACTAATTGTGGGAGAAAACTCATATATAAGCTCCTATAGTGTGATAGGGGTAAACGAGCGAATTGAAATTGGTAAAAACGTCATGATTGCAAATGCAGTATCAATTCGGGATACAGATCATAACTTTAACGAGTTAAAATCCCCGATGATAAATCAAGGGTACAATACAAAACCGGTTTACATTAAAGACAATGTATGGTTGGGGCATGGAGCAGTTATAACAAAGGGCGTTACCATACATTCCGGTGCAATTATAGCTGCAAATGCCGTGGTAACAAAAGATGTTCCAGAAAATGCAATTGTAGGGGGTGTACCAGCAAAAGTTATTAAATTTAGATCATGAAAAAAATCGATTTTATGTGTGTAGGAGTTCAAAAAGCCGGCACATCAACCCTTCACGATATTTTGCAGCAACATCCTGACATTAACCTTCCTAATTATAAAGAAACGCACTTTTTTAGCGATACCGATAAATATAAAACGGGAATTGAAAAATACTTTTCCTATTACTTTAAAGACTCAAATGCTTCTTTTTGGGGAGAAATTGATCCAGAATATTCATATTTTAAAAACTGTGCCAAAAGGATTTTTGAAACCTTCGGAAAAATTAAAATTATTTTCATCTTACGAAATCCTGTTGACAGGGCATATTCACATTATTTAATGACCAAAAGTCGATGTCTTGAAAATTTTGATTTTAATACCGCTTTAATTGAAGAAGATAAAAGGCTGCAAACACATAATGATAATAGTCATTACAGCTATATTGCTAGAGGTAAATACAGTGAACAAATAGAACGATTTGAACACTATTTTGGTGAAGAAAACATTAAGGTGATTTTATTTGAAGACCTTATAAAAGAAACTGAAAATACGGTTGACAAGATCATTACATTTTTAAATATCCCAGCGTACTCATTTAATTACTCAATAGAAAGTAATCCAGCTTCTGAGCCAAAAAATGTATGGCTACAAGATTTTATATACAAACCAAACAAACTAAAAAGTACTGTCGGTAAATTAATTCCGATAAAAAAAGTAAAAGATAAAATAATGTTTGCCCTTGCCAAAAAAAATAAACGTGTAGTCCAAAAACAAGTTTTGGATATAAAAGAGAAGCAAAAAATTTATAAAACATATTTTAAGGACGAAATCGAAACGCTTGAAAAAAAATTAAACGAAGACCTTTCGCATTGGAAATATAAATAATACTCAATGTAAATAAATTAGTAAATGGAACCAAGGGTAAATATTATATCTGTCAATTACAATTCTGCTGAAGACATCCTTCAATGTATATTTTCATTAAGAAAATCAACTTACAAATCGTTTCAATTATTTATAGTAGATAACCAATCTACAGATGATAGCATTAGAATAATAAGGAATGAATTTACGAACGAAGCGATTAGTTTTAGTGAATTTACACCGAAGGAAATTTTAAAAGACACCCAGCGTTCAACAATTAAAAACAAGGAAGTTGTATTAATAAAAAATGATGAAAATAAAGGCTTTGCTGCCGGTAATAATGTTGCATTACAATTTTTGTTACAGGAACGAAAAAATGAATTTATTTGGCTGCTTAATCCAGATGTAGAACTAGAACCAGATGTTATGGCCAATCTAGTTACCCTGTATCAAGGAAGAAAGAAGTTGATTTTAGGAAATTTAATCCACCACTACGCCAATCGTGAAAAAATTATGTTTTGTGGCGGATTTCAAGTTAAAAAGTTAAGCCACGGGATAAATAATATAACTCAAAAAAAAAACATAGCTAAAATTGACGCTATTTCAGGAGCCTCTTTTTTTACCAAAATGGACACCTTTAGAGAGTTAGGCTTATTACCTGAAACTTATTTTATGTATTGGGAAGAAACCGATTTTTGTACCCTGGCAAAAAAACATAAGTATCAATTTGATGTCAATACAAAATCAAAAATTTACGATAAGATAGGGACTTCAAGTAACAACAATTTTACACGGGAATATTTGTATTTACTTAATGGGCTTCGATACTATAAAAAATATTATTGGCACTATATCCCTTTAATTGTACTATCTACTTTTGCCAAATTAGCAAAGGCAATTGTTTTTGATTCAAAAATAAAGAAAAGGGCAGTTTTTTTTGGGCATATTGATTTTTTTAAACTTTGTTTAGGGCGCGAAATAGATATAAAATCGAGAATTAAACGACAATAAGATAGACACCACTACTTAAAACGCTTGATTTATAGATGTAAACTATAGAAGCAAGAACAAAAGCCTGAAAAGTGTTGTTTTTTAATATTAAATTCGCATTTATAGTATGTAAAATATATTCTATTTTTTACGTGTTAAAAATTGTAAATAAAGCAGAAAGAATTTGAAAGTACTCATGATAAGCCGGTCAACTTTGTTTACCCATCCAGGCGGTGATACTGTACAGATACAGAAAACAGCTGAATATTTAAACAAGGTAGAAGGAGTTTTAGTAACCATAAAGACGGTAAATCAATCAATAGATTACGGGAAGTACGATTTATTGCATTTATTCAATATATCGCGACCGGCTGATTTATTGGGCGTCATTAAAAAAGCCAAGTTACCGTATGTGCTTTCAACTATTTATGTCGATTTTTCTGAAGCTGAAAAAAATCACCACAGTAAGATTAGGCTTTTGTTCAATAAAATATTTAAGCCCGACCAAGTTGAATACCTAAAAACAATAGCTAGAATAATAAAAGGACAGGATACATTAACTGAAAAAAGCTATTTATTTAAAGGACAAAAAAAAGCTATAATTGAAATTATAAAAAAGGCCAAGATCCTTTTACCCAATTCTGAAAGTGAATATAATAGATTAGAACGGGCGTATGGTTGTAAAAAGGAGTACAAGGTAATACCCAATGCAATAGATGTTGATATTTTTAAAAACACATCACCAGATAAAAGCTATGATAAGTTTGAAAATGCCATTATTTCGGTAGGACAAATCACTCCTGTTAAAAACCAACTAAACTTAATTAAAGCGTTAAAAGGCTCAAAATATAAACTGTTTATTATTGGCAGCCCATCCTCAAATGCAAAAGGGTATTTCCAAAAATGTAAAGAATTGGCCAGTACCAATATTGAGTTTATCCCTTTTGTTGAACAGGAACAATTGGCAAATATTTATAACAAAGCAAAAGTTCATGTATTGGCTAGTTGGTTTGAAACAACAGGGCTAGTATCGTTAGAAGCATCCTATATGGGTTGTAATATAGTTATTACAGATAGAGGTGATCAAAAAGAATATTTTAATGAAGATGCTTATTATTGTGACCCCACATCACCAAAATCAATATTGAAAGCAGTAGAAAAAGCCTATAACAATGAATATAATAGTAAGGTAAGGACTAAAATATTAAATAAATATACCTGGCAGAATACAGCAAAAAAGACATACAGTGCCTATAATGAGGTGCTATCAAACTAAAAGTGAGCATATAAGTGATTATAAAAAAAGATATATTATATAAGTTTTTTTTACTGCTGATTTTTATCATACCAGTTGTTATTTCATCTATTGAAGTGACTATTGCACTTTGTGCTTTTATGTTGCTTTTTCTTTTACTTGATATTAAGTTTAAATACTCCAACGGTTTAATAAATAGCATATTACCTTTTGTTGCCATTTTTATTATTGCTTCAATTAGCACTTTTTTTTATTCACATTACTGGTATGATATTGTAAAAGATGCTGTCTATTTAATAAAACCTATATTGTTTATTGTATTGGGCTTTTACTTTACAAGTAAAATTGAAAACAAGGAGTTTATATTTAAGCTTATAATATATTTAGCTGCATTATATGCTTTGTATCATATTGTTGAAGTTTTTCTATATGTAGTTACATCTGGCTTTAGTATAAGCTTAATTAGGTATGTAGGTGGAAAAGCTAATTATGTTGAGCTATTTGCAATTGTTTTTTTACTTATTGGCAAAACCAACTTACCTATTAAAAAACCAATAAAATTTGCATCGCTTATAAAAGTAGTATTATACATTTCTTTTATCTTATATTTTTCAAGGACGATGCTGGTTGGGTTCTTTCTCCTTTTTCTTGCCTGTAAAGGATATACTAAACTAACTAGAAAAGGGGTTATTTACTTAACGTTGTTCATTGCCTTAACCTTGGCTCTTTTTGCAAGTCTTCAAACGATGGATTTAGATAGGAAAAGTAATGGTTTAGAAGGGTTTTTATACAAATTGAAAATAGCCCCATCCGAAATTTTCACTACGGATGTTGATATCGAAGATCATGCCAATTTGTGGGATCACTGGAGAGGATATGAAGCCAATAAAGCGTTTGAACAATTAGATGAAGTAAACTATAATTACGGTTATTTTTTTGGCAAAGGCATGGGCTCTTTGGTCGATTTAGGTTTTGAAGCTCCGTTAAGTGCAAAAAAAATCCAGTACATTCCAATAATTCATAATGGGTTTGCATATGTAATGTTTAAAGCTGGTTTTATAGGAATGTTTATTTACTTGTTATTTTTAATTCACCTATACCTATACGCATACAATCATCATAACAATAGATATTCTAAATTATTTAATAACTTTATCTCTGGAATTTCTTTGTTTTATTTATTTACAACCTTAATTATCACTGGTGTTTACAATCAGGGGGATGTGGTTACAATACTACTAGGAGCTTTTTTATACCTCAAATACCATTATAACAAAGAAAGGCATCTTATCGAATGAAAATAGGAATATTAGGCACAAGGGGGATACCCAACTATCACGGCGGTTTTGAACAATTTGCAGAATATTTTTCTGTCTTCTTGCAAAAGAATGGGCATGAAACCTATGTGTATTGTTCTAATAAACATCCATTTAAAGAAAATATATATAAGGGAGTTACCTTAATTCATTGTAATGACCCTGAAGATAAAATAGGAACAGCAGGCCAGTTTATTTACGATTATAACTGTATTAAAGACGCACGAAAAAGAGATTTTGATATCTTGCTTCAATTAGGTTATACTAGCAATTCAATATGGCATAAACTATTGCCTAAAAAGCCTATTATAATCACCAATATGGACGGTCTGGAATGGAAGCGTTCAAAATACAACAAACAGGTACGGCAATTTCTTAAGTACGCAGAATCACTTGCAGTAAAAAGCAGTGATTACCTAATTGCAGACTCTATAGGGATAAAAAAATATTTAGAAAATACCTATACAACAAACTCAAAGTACATACCGTATGGGGCAGTTGTATTTTCAGACCCCAAAAATGAAATTATACAAGAATACAGTGTACCCGCTTACGGTTACAACATGTTGATAGCTAGAATAGAACCGGAAAACAGTATAGAAACTATTTTAGACGGGGTTGTAAAATCTAATACTAATACACCTTTTTTAGTTATAGGTAAACAGGATATTAATAAATTTGGGAAGTATCTCACCAAAAAATACAGGAAACACAAAAACATCCGTTTTTTAGGAGGCATTTACAATCAAGACCATTTAAACAACCTTCGTTATTACTCAAAATTATATTTTCATGGCCATACGGTGGGTGGCACGAATCCATCTTTGTTAGAGGCTATGGCCTCGCAAGCACTCATAATTGCCCATAACAATGAATTTAACGAAACTATTTTGGGTAAGGATGCTTTTTATTTTTCAACCAGCGATGAAGTTAGCCAGCTTGTTACTGAAATTGAAAATAAAAATGATTGGAACGCGTATCTTGAAAAAAACACAAGCAAAATACAAAACGCCTATTCTTGGGAGAAAATAAACAATTCGTATTTGGAATTTATGAAAGATACTTATGCACAGAATACGTAACCTTATAACATCTCAAAAAACGTATATCCTGCTTTTAAGTAGTTTGCTAATTGCTATACTTTTACAATATGGGTATAGTACGGGAATTCTTATTGCCTTATTGGTTGTTACCTTAATTTCTCTGAAATATCATAAACCTGAGTTTCACTATGCGTACTTAATACCTTTTGGTCTATATGGTGTAATGGTACTATCCCTATGTTGGAGTATTGATGTAAAAGACTCCATTAGAGGATTGGAAAGACAAATAGGCTTGGTTCTTATTCCGCTTGTATTTATTTTCATGCCCACAATTACCAAAGAAACCAAAAACTCAGTTTTGTATTACTTTTCGTTAGGCATGGCGGCTTTTACTGTGTTTTTTATACTATCGGCATTGGGATTGTATCTTGAAACTGGCGATACAAGTGTTTTTACCTACCACGCATTAGTTTCTTCATTAGATTTAAATGCTATTTATGTATCGGTACTTACTTCTTTGTGTTTGCTTTTTTTACTTTTCAAATCAAAAAAAACAGCGATAACAGTATTGGCAATTGGGCTATTATCTGTGTTTTTATTGTTACTAGCCTCTAAAACCGTAATTGTAACCACTTTTTTTTGTATGGTTTTAGGGTTGTTTCATACCTTCAAAAAAAAGACGATTGTAGTATCGTTACTTGTTTTTGTAGGATTGATTACTATGTTGATTATCTTTCCAAATCCTGTAAAGAAAAGATTTAATAGGGAGATTGAAGCTTCAAACACCAAAGAAGTACTAACATGCGAAAAGTTTGGTAAAGTGTATGATTGGACCGGAACGACCATCCGATTATTTCAAGCGCGTATATTTTATGAAATGTTGGATGAAGATAATGCCTTTATAACAGGCTACGGAATCAACACTTCTCAAGAAAAAATAATTGAAAAACAAAAAGAGTATGATCTTTGGCTGGGTTATTATACTTATAATTTTCATAATCAATATATACAAGCGTTTTCTGAAATAGGGATTATAGGCTTTTTATTTATTGTTTTATTTTTGGTAATGCTAGCTAGGCAATATACAGTAAATAAGGATATTCTATTTTTATCGTTATTTTTAATCATGCTAGCGGTATTTGTTACAGAATCTTATCTTTGGAGACAACGGGGCTTGTATCATTTTCTGCTGTTATATTGCTTGTTTTTTAAAACGGAAAAAAGAGAACATAGATTAAATAAAAAATGAGAATATTATTAGCATCCATATATCCATACTTTTATTTACTACTGTTTTTCACAATACCTTTTGATGATTACACACGGGCGCTACCCAATATTTTGTTGGCTGTTTTGGTTTTAGCATTTCCTTTTGTTGTAAATAAGGAAGATTTTAAAAAGATAAAGACGGTTCCTATATTACTTTTTACTGGGTTTTGCCTATTCCTTATTGTAAATTCATATTCTCACGGAAGACTACAAGAAGACTTTACAGTAATAAAAAAAATCTTACTTAGCATTGGGCTCGTTGTACTTTACATTCCTATCCAAGATTTCGATAAAATTAAAAAAGCCATAGTACTTTCCTCCATTGCAGCAATCATTTTTTCAGTAATCAATATTGTTGTGTTGACCAATACGATAAGCGATTTCCACTTTGGTAGCTCTCCTGTGGTTATCGAAGCATTGCTTATAGATAGGCTGTATTTAGGTTTTTTATGTGTATTGAGCATTTTGGTTTCTTATAGTTTATTAAAAGCAAATTACCACCCTATAAACCGGTATTATCTCGCCAATATTATTATAAACGTATTATTTTTATTTTTAATCGGTTCTAAAATTTCAATAGTACTTCTTATTTTGCTAATACTACTCAGGCAGCTATTTGGAAAAAACAGAAAAGTTCGTATTCCTATTGCGTTGCTTTCGGTAGTGGTTATTTCCGGGTTATATTTTGTAGTATTCAAAGGAAACAAAAAGGGTGCGAGTTCTTTTCAAAATTTCATTGTAAACACAACTACATGGGATGTTCGTTCCATAACGTGGGAATGTGCCTTTAAGGTGATAGAAAACAACACCATCAATTGGCAAGGCCTTGGCTTTTATGGAACAAAAGAGCAACTGGTTTCTTGTTATCAAGACACTATACAAAACGAGTACAAAAAAAACCAGTTTATATCAAAACGGTACAATGCGCACAACCAATTTTTAGATTTTTATTTAAGCACAGGAATACTAGGGTTTTTATTATTTATAGCATTTGTTTTACTACTTCTTATTAAAAACAGAAAAAGCTTTTTTTATACAGCCCTTTTAGCTTCATTAGTACTGTATTGTATGGTTGAAAATGTATTTCAACGGCAAATGGGTGCCTACTACATTGGGTTTATACTTATTATATTGCTGTCTAATAAAAGTGTTGTGCAAAACAAAATTATAAATGAGGAGTAAAATGCTAGCAAATTGTATTTTTGCTTTCTTAAAATTAAGCCATTAAAACATGAAAATAACAGTTGTAGGAACAGGTTATGTGGGTCTCGTTACAGGAACATGCCTCGCTGAAACCGGAAATGAAGTTGTATGTGTTGATATTGACAAAGAAAAGGTCAATGCTATGCGAAACGGTACGGTTCCTATTTACGAACCACATCTAGATGTCCTTTTTGAACGTAACATAGAAGCTAATCGCCTTCAGTTTACCACGTCTTTGGATGAAGGGTTAGAACACGGTGAGATTGTATTTTTGGCATTACCAACTCCTGAAGATGAAGATGGCTCTGCCGACCTTTCATATGTTTTAAATGTTGCTAAAGAAATAGGACAGAAAATAAAAACCTATAAAGTAATTGTTGATAAAAGCACGGTGCCCGTTGGTACGGCCGAAAAAGTAAATGCGATAGTTGCCAAAAACGCTGCTTGCGATTTCGATGTGGTTTCAAATCCAGAATTCTTAAGAGAAGGCTTTGCTGTGGACGATTTTTTAAAACCTGAACGCATTGTTATTGGTTCAAGTAGTGAAAGAGCGACAGCGTTAATGCAAAAATTATATGCGCCCTTTGTTCGTTCTGGAAATCCAATAATTGTCATGGATGAAAAATCGGCCGAATTGACCAAATACGCAGCCAATTCCTTTTTAGCAACCAAAATTACGTTTATGAATGAAATCGCCAATTACTGTGAAAAAGTAGGTGCAGACGTTGATAAAGTTCGTGCCGGTATGGGAACCGATTCCCGAATAGGAAAAAGATTTCTATTTCCTGGGATTGGATATGGTGGATCTTGTTTTCCTAAAGATGTAAAAGCCCTTCAAAAAGCCGGAAAGAATGAAAACTATGACTTTAAGATATTAAATTCGGTCATTGAAGTAAATAAAAACCAAAAAACAATTCTGCTTCCAAAAATTGAAGCGTATTTTAAAGGAAACCTAAGCGGAAAACAAATAGCCATTTGGGGATTGGCATTTAAACCCGAAACCGATGATGTTCGCGAAGCACCAGCTATCGATATGATGAATGGATTGCTTGAAAAAGGCGCTAAATTGACTGTTTTCGACCCTGAAGCAATGCCCAATATAAAAAAACAATTTGAAGACAAACTAGAGTATGCAGACTCCATGTACCAAGCGTTGGAAGGAGCCGAAATACTGTTAATTTGTACAGAATGGAGTATTTTCAGAACACCCGATTTCAGTAAAATAAAAGAACAATTAAAAAGTCCAGTTATTTTTGACGGAAGAAATCTGTATAATGTTGAAGATGTCAAAAACGAAGGCTTTACCTATATTTCAATAGGAAGAAACTAAAACGAGATGAAAAAGATATTAATTACGGGTGCCGCAGGTTTTTTAGGATCCCATCTATGTGATCGGTTTATTGCTGAAGGGTTTAAAGTAATAGGGATGGATAACCTTATTACCGGTGATTTAAAAAATATTGAACATCTTTTTCAAAATGAAAACTTCCATTTTTACCACCACGATATTACAACGTTTGTTCACGTTCCTGGTACTGTAGATTATATTTTACATTTTGCTTCACCAGCAAGCCCTATCGACTATTTAAAAATCCCAATTCAAACCCTTAAAGTGGGGTCTTTAGGAACCCACAATTTACTAGGGTTGGCAAAAGAAAAAAATGCGAGAATTCTTATTGCATCTACTTCCGAAGTATATGGAGATCCGTTGGTGCATCCACAAAATGAAGAATACTACGGAAATGTAAATACCATCGGACCTAGAGGCGTGTACGATGAAGCAAAACGGTTTCAGGAATCTATAACGATGGCATACCATCGTTTTCATGGCATGGAAACCCGCATTGCTCGTATTTTTAATACGTATGGTCCTAGAATGCGATTAAACGACGGTCGTGTAATACCTGCTTTTATAGGACAATCCCTACGAGGTGAGGACTTAACAGTATTTGGAGATGGTTCACAGACCCGTTCTTTTTGTTATGTAGATGACCAAGTAGAAGGATTATATAGGCTATTAATGAGCGATTATTCGCTACCAGTTAATATAGGAAACCCACACGAAATAAGTATCTTAAATTTTGCTGAAGAAATAATAAGCTTAACGGGCACTAAACAAAAAATAGTTTATAAACCTTTACCAAAAGACGATCCTATGCAACGCCAGCCAGATATAACAAAAGCAAAAGAGCTTTTAAACTGGGAGCCTAAAACAAATAGACAAGAAGGATTAAAAAAGACATTTGAATATTTTAAAGGGTTTTCAAAAGAAGAACTTTTTAAAAGTGAGCATAAAAATTTTTCAAAGCATATTAGAAAGTAAAAATGATTTTTAAAAGCGGAAGATATTCTGGGTTTTTACGCCCTATAACTTATGTGATTGATTTATTGATCATTCACGTATGGGCATTCTGCTTTTTTTCTGAAACCTACGAGGTTGTTAATTACATCGCTTTTGTAACCTTGGGTTGGATTATCCTTTCACTAAAATCCAATTTTTATGAAATATATCGCTTTACGCACGTAACCAAAATAATGTCGTTAATAGGAAAACAATTCACCGTTTTCTTCTTAATTGTGTTTACTTATTTTGGAATTTTCTTTTCTGAAAATAAATCTGCTTTTACAGTTTTTTATTATGTGCTATTAACGATGGCTTGTATAGCCATTGTAAAGTTTGCCATATACTTTTTTCTTAAAAAGTATCGATTATTAACAGGCGGTAACTATCGAAAAGTGGTGATTATTGGATTAAATAAGAAAACGGATCAATTGCGAAAATTCTTTTCCGATAACCCGGAGTATGGATATAATCTTGAAAAGATTTTTAGCCTTAAAGGACCTGAAAAAAATACAATTGAAGAGTGTATTGAATACATTAACAATAATAATATAGACGAGATATACTCATCAGTAGCAGAGGTGTCTAACGAGGATCTCGTTCAGCTTATCGATTTTGTAGATAACAACCTGAAGACTTTAAAATTTCTTCCAGATAACAAAGAAATTTATAGCAAAAAACTTGATTTTAGTTATTACGGGGTACTACCCATATTATCGCTGCGAAAAATACCAATAGATGAACCTTTTAATCAATTCATTAAAAGAGGGTTCGACATTATTTTATCCATTTTTGTAATTGTTTGTGTTTTATCTTGGCTTACACCAATTTTAGCAATTTTCATTAAACTAGGATCAAAAGGGCCGGTGTTTTTCAAGCAAAAAAGAAATGGATTGGATTATAAAGAGTTTTTTTGCTACAAGTTTAGGTCTATGAAACCAAACCCTATGGCACATCTTCATCAAATTAAAAAAGGAGATAAACGGGTTACTTGGATAGGACGTTTTCTGCGTAAAACTAGTATAGATGAAATGCCCCAATTTATAAATGTACTTAAAGGCGAAATGTCTGTTGTTGGGCCACGCCCCCACATGGTCAGTCATACCCATATGTATGCTGGGCGTATTGATAAATTTATGGTGCGTCACTTTATAAAACCTGGCATTACCGGTTTAGCTCAAGTAAGTGGGTACCGTGGAGAAGTGGAAAATGAAAATGACATCATCAACCGTGTTAAATACGATATTTTTTATCTAGAAAACTGGTCGTTATTCTTAGATCTTAAAATTGTATTCCAAACCATTTACAATGCCATAAAAGGCGATAAAAAAGCATATTAAAGCTTTTCTAGAACCTTCGTAAAACCTGCAAATTGTTTTTGAAAATGAAAAGCGGCCAAAGTATTTTCCTGTACCTTTTTCTTCTGAAAAGTTTTAAGCTCAAATTTTGATAGTTCTGAAATAAACTGCTGTAAGGCATTAAAGTCTGAAACAGGAATGTTCCATCCTAACTGATGTTTTTCAACAAGTTCCCCACCTTCTCCACCGGCAAAATAAACCACCGGAAGTCCCAAACGAGTATATTCAAAAATTTTTGAAGGAACCGAACCGTAAATTCTATTGGTCAGCGGAATAAAAGCAATGTCATATTGTTGTAATGCTTTATGCAAATCACTTCGGTTTAATTCTCCGTGATAGAAAAGATTCTTCTTCTGTATTTCTGAGATTTGTTTCGCTTCTGGCCCGGCCCCATATATATGAAGTTCTACATGACTTGGCAGCTCTATTTTATTGCAAATATTAGTCAGTCCCTGTGCCACGCCTAATAGCCCAGCATAGACAAGTGTAATGGGTTTTTCAATAGGTTTTTCGTCAATAGTAGGAGGTGAAAAATCTGGAATATTTCGGTATAAAAAAGTCGGTGTATTTGTAAGCTTTTTTGCGTGTGTTAGAATTTCTTCAGATTGTCCAACGACTAAATCAGACTTTTTATAACAAAACTGTTCCATTTTCTCCAACATTGAATAATAGAATCCTTTTTGTAGTAAGCCCATTTCTAACCCAGCCAACGGCCAAAGATCTGAAACGTTTAAAATTCGTTTCTTACCAAATACCCAAGACCAAAAAATAGCCGTAAAACCAACAAAGACTGGAGAATACTGGATAAAAACCTTTTTTGGAGTTCTTTTAAATAAAAAAAAGAAAGACAAAGCAATTGAAAACGAAACCATAGAAACCAAACGCAAAAACTTGTTAGGAGAGTTACTAGCCCATAACCATAGGCGATGTATTATCAGGCCTTCATCAACTTCTTTTTTATATAGACTTCCTTTGTAGCCTTTAAATTTTTCACCAGTAGGATAATTGGGCATTGGGCAAACGATATGCACCGTAAAGCCTGATACTTGTAGTGCTTTTGCCAACGTGTACATACGGTTAGATGCAGCTCCCTTTTCTGGAGGGAAGTAATTGGTAATCAGTAAGATTTCCTTAGTGTTCATAGCGATTTGCAATGATTTCTACAATACGCTCTGCCGTGTGACCATCCCATTTTGGAATTGGTTTATACTTGGGCCACTTTTTACTATTTAAATCTTCAAAAGCAGTATCAATTTTTTTGAAGTCATTCCCCACTAATCTATTTGTGCCCAATTCACAAGTTTCTGGTCGTTCGGTTGAATCTCTGAACGTCATGCAAGGAACATTTAAAACGGAAGCTTCTTCCGTAATCCCACCTGAATCTGTTAGTACAGCTTTGGCATATTTTATAAGATAAATAAACGATAAATACCCTTGTGGTTCTACACAATGTAGGTTTTTAAACGTAAGATTGGCAGTATCTAACATATTTTGCGTGCGAGGATGTACCGGAAAAATGATAGGTACTCCATCTGATTTGGATACGATTTCTTTTAACAAATCTGAAAAAGACCTCTTTGCATCCACATTAGAAGGTCTGTGGAGAGTCAATACATAATACCCCTTGTTGTTTAGGTTTAATTCATTCCAAAAATTTGGTTTTTTAATATTGGGCAAATTTTTCTTCAGGGTATCTATCATGACATTTCCCACAAAAAAAATTTGGTTTTCAGAGATGCCGGCGTGTCGTAAATTACTATTGGCAGTTTCTGAGGTTGTAAAAAAATAGTCGGTAATACTATCGGTAACCATCCTGTTTATTTCTTCGGGCATTTTAAGGTCGCCAGAGCGTATCCCAGCTTCAATATGAGCCACTTTTACATGAGCTTTTTTAGCAACGATAGCGCAGGCCATAGTTGAGGTTACATCGCCTACAACCATTACAAGATCGGTTTTGTTTTCTGCTAATTCTTTTTCAAAACCAATCATTATTGCAGCCGTTTGGCTTGCTTGCGAACCGCTTTTAACGTTTAGATTTACATTAGGTTCAGGGATGTTTAATTCGTTAAAAAATGTTTCACTTAGATTTTTGTTATAATGTTGCCCAGTATGTATAAGCCTGTATTGAATAGTTTCATGATTTTCAATGACGTGAATTATAGGAGCTATTTTCATAAAGTTAGGTCGCGCTCCCGCTACAATGGTTATTTTCATCATGATATATTTCTAAGCAAGCAATTCAAAAATACAAATTACTTTTTCGCCTATCTCAATTAATAGAAAACCTTTCAATTAAGTTTTGAAACAAATTGCTTTAATTTCCCGCTTCGGCTCCGTTTTAATAATTTCACTCGTTTGTAAGTAATATTGAGGTTGCTTTCAACGTATTTTGACAGTGCTTTCTCGATGTTTTTAAGGTTATCTGTAGTTAGTGATTTCTCTGCAACGTATACAATTTTAAACGCATCTAAAGCGGTTTGCTCCACAACAAACTCTTTTACATTTCCATCCTCTTCAATTACGCTTTTTGTGACGTAATAAAAGGTATGTCCAGGAACCGTTTTCCCATCTTTTAAAATGGCATTATCGTTAGACCGACCTATCAATTGTTTTAAAATAGGCTTTTTAGTAGTGGAGTTTTCATCTAAAACTCCAATATCACCCACATCATACCGTATAAATGGATGGGCTTTGTTGTAAAGTGAAGTAACGACAATACGACCACTTTCCCCCTTTTTGACAAGTTGGTTGTTTTTATCTAAAATTTCAATAAAAAGTGTTTCATTGTTTACTTGAAATTCACCGTCAGCATTGGTAAAGGCCAATAAATCGAGTTCGCTAGCACCATATTCGTTTACAACTGGAACCCCAAGCTGTTTTTCCAACAATTTTTTATCACTATCATACAGCATTTCGCTGGTGACGACACAGGTTTGTAGGGTTGGGCAAACAGATTTTAATAGTAAGTTTTTTTTCTGAAGATATTTTGCAAATAAAACAATAGAACTTGTATGACCATTGATGTAATCAAATTTTTTTCTTCGGAAAACAATCAGAAACTCTTCCAGTTTTTCGTCGGAAAGATCAAAAATAGGAAACCGATACCGGTTGCTCAACCTATCTTTTAACCGCTCTTTTTGATAGCCTTTTATATCTAACGGAATACCGTAAAAACGTGCTTGGAAAGAAGTATCAAGATCAATTCCATGCCAACCAAAACGGTTGATAATTACCGCCCAAGTCATGGCGTGGCAAAATTTGTCTTTTGCATAAAATAACGGTGTTCCGCTAGAACCCGACGTTTTACTAGTATAACTATTCCGCTTTGAAAAACCGTGAGAAAACCGCTTTTGTAAAGGAATTTGTAAATCACTTTTGGTTAAAACCGGAATATCCTCCCATTTTTTAATTACGGTATCCCCAATAAAAGATTGATAAAATGAGTTTTCCCGCACATGATAATCAAACACCTTTTGCCGGCTGTCTTTTATGTAGGTTTCGTAATCAGTTTCTGAAATCTGTTGAATCTCCGCTAATCGTTTCTTTGCTTCCCGAATAGGAAAACCCTTTAACCGTAATGTAGTTTCGAATAAATTCAACCTAAAAAATTAGGGCTTCAAGTTACAAACAATTATTTTTGAAGTCGAATAAAACTCTTTCCTATGAACATTTTAATATTAGGCTCTGGTGGTCGCGAACACACATTTGCTCATCAAATTTCAAAAAGTGAATTGTGTGATACGCTATACGTAGCACCCGGAAATGCCGGAACCGAAACAATTGCAAAAAATTTGGATTTAAAAGTAACCGATTTTAAAGCAATTGAAAAAGCGGTATTGGCACATGATATTAAAATGGTTATTGTAGGTCCCGAAGATCCATTGGTGCAAGGAATTGCAGATTACTTTTCTTCTTCTGAAACCTTAAAAGAGGTCATGCTTATTGGGCCATCAGAAAGAGGTGCTTTATTGGAAGGCAGTAAAGAACGCGCCAAAGAGTTTATGGCGATGCACAACATCCCGACCGCAGCGTATGAAAGTTTCACTAAAAAATCGTTGGAAGCCGGAAAAGCATTTCTAGAGACATTGCAACCGCCCTATGTGCTAAAAGCAGATGGCTTGGCAGCCGGAAAAGGCGTTTTAATAATCAATGATCTGGAGGAGGCAAAAGCTGAACTCGAGAGTATGTTGAGCGGAAAATTTGGCGAAGCGGGAGAAACTGTTGTTATAGAAGAATTTCTTGACGGTATCGAGTTAAGCGTTTTTGTGTTAACCGATGGTAAAAATTACAAAATATTACCAACAGCAAAAGACTACAAACGCATTGGCGAAGGCGACACAGGTTTAAACACCGGCGGAATGGGCGCTATTTCTCCGGTTCCATTTGTAGATGAAATACTGATGAAAAAAATTGAAGACCGAATTGTAAAACCGACGGTGGAAGGGCTTCAAAAAGAAGAAATAAACTATAAGGGGTTTATTTTTATAGGATTGATTAAGGTGGAGAACGAGCCTTATGTTATTGAGTATAACGTGCGTATGGGCGATCCAGAAACTGAAGTTGTGTTACCAAGAATACAAACCGATTTAGTATCGTTATTGCAAGCTACATTTCAGCAAAAATTAAATACGATAGATTTAAAAATAGACAATCGTGCAGCTACGACGGTAATGTTGGTTTCAGGCGGGTATCCTGAAGCGTATGAAAAAGGAAAAGAAATTAAAGGTATTGAAACCATTCAAGATTCCATTGTTTTTCATGCAGGAACGACAACAAAAGACGGTAAATTGGTTACCAATGGCGGACGGGTAATGGCCGTTACTTCATTAGATGAAGATTATAAAAAAGCACTAAAAAAATCCTACCAAAATATAGAAAAACTATCTTTTGACAGGATGGAATACCGTACCGATATAGGGTTTGACTTAGTCTAAGCTCCCTTCTTCGTATGTATATGTGCTTTCTGTAGTTTCGTCAAATTGCTTTAATTGGAGCATCCAATAAACAAAAGCAGCCATTCCCACGATAATCAATATCCATGAGAATATATTTGCAAGCCACCAGCTGTCCAATTCTAGGCTGCGAAGCGCATCGTAGGGTACAAAAAGTACATTTTCAAATAAATCTGCAATACCGTGAAACAAATCTTTCAATTCCATATCTGTATATTTATGGTACAAAAATAGAAAATACCCGCTATGCTTACAAGCTTTTTTGGAAAATCTAAACCTATTAATTTCGTCATCTTTGGTGCAGTGATATTTCTTGGGTATGTTTTTGGTGCATTAGTACAGGTTGAGAACGCACTTAATATATCACAACTACTTATTAATTTATTTTTTATTGGCTGGTCTGTGTTTGCCGTGTTTTTATTAGATTTTATTGTTCGTAAGAACGACCTTACCTACAAAAATACCTTTACGGTATTACTTTTTACCTGTTTTTTAATCACATTGCCCGTCATTTTTTTAGACCGAAATATTCTTTTTGCCAATGTGTTTTTGTTAATGGCGTTTAGAAGGTTGGTAAGCCTTTCTTCAGAAAAAAACAGTGAACGCAAAATTTTTGATGCTTCCTTATGGATTGCTGTTGCTGCGCTCTTTTATTTTTGGAGCTTGCTATTTGTTCTTTTATTGTTTTTTGCCATAATTCAAAAGCCAGAAACCAACCATAAACAGCTTATTATTCCTTTTATAGGTTTTGCTACTATATTAATGTTAGCAACAACCTATCACTTGCTTATTAACGATTCACTTGTTTGGCTAATGGAATGGATAAAACCCGTGAGTTTAGATTTTTCAGCGTATAATACTATAAAAATACTCCTTCCGGCAGCCATTATGACTACGTTTTTAATTTGGTCATTACCCTTTAGAATTATCAAAATTACTTCGTTGTCAAAAAAAGAGAAACCGAATGCTGTTTTATTATTAGCAACCATGGTAATCTGTATGTTTATAGCACTTTTAGGACCTCAAAAAACAGGAGCAGAATTATTTTTCATCATTGCCCCATTATCGGTGATTGTGGCAAATTATATTGAAAATATTCAAGAACGCCGCTTTAAAGAAGGATTGCTTTGGTTAATTGTACTACTTCCTATCGCGTTATTATTTATATGAAACCTTTAAAATTGAAATAGAAAAATAGGTACTAATTTTAACAGCAACAATCTACATTCGCTTACTTTTGCAGACCATTCGCAGGCATTAAGCGCGATTATTTGGGTAATACAATGAATTATATAGGCTCCAAACACAAACTATCTTCCTTTATTTTCGATACCGTTACTTCGGTCTGCGGAAACGATTTGTCTCAAAAAGTCTTTTGCGACCTCTTTGCCGGAACCGGAATTGTAGGCAGAACTTTTAAAGCCCACATAAAACAAGTAATAGCAAATGATGTAGAGTTTTACAGCTACGTGTTGAATAGAAACTATATTGGAAATTATACTGAAATAGCTTCAGAAAAACTACTAACTCAATTAAATGATTTAGAAGGAGAAAAAGGATTTGTTTTTAAGAATTATTCCGAAGGTGGAAAAGCCGGACGACTTTATTTCACTGATGAGAACGGACAAAAAATTGATGCTGCCCGGCAACAAATTGAAACGTGGCGAGAAACGTCAGCAATTGACGAAAACCAATATTATTTTCTTTTGGCTTCCTTATTAGAAAGTGCCGATAAAGTGGCGAATACGGCTTCGGTGTACGGCGCATTCCTAAAAAAAATAAAAGTTTCCGCCGCAAGGAAAATGGTAATTCGTCCTGCAGAATTTCAGAAAACGGAACATTCGCATCAAGTATTTCAGAGAGACAGCAACCAACTTATTAAAGAAATTGAAGGCGATATTTTATATTTAGATCCGCCGTACAATGCCCGTCAATACGGCGCTAACTACCATGTACTTAATACTATTGCAAAAAAGGATACCTTTGTTCCGAAAGGTAAAACGGGTTTACGAGCTTATTATAAAAGTGATTATTGTAAAAAAGGAGAAGTGGTGCAAGCGTTTACCGAGTTGATTAAAAATGCACAATTTAAATACATCTTTCTAAGTTACAATAACGAAGGATTAATGAGCCGTGAAGAAGTGGAAATGATAATGAGTCGTTTTGGGGGGTATAGCTTAGAAACAAAGGAATACCAGCGTTTTAAAGCCGATAAAACCGAAAACCGAAACCATAAAGCTAATGCAACGCTTGAGTATTTGCATATACTGGAAAAAGAATAAGAAATTCGGTGATTTCGATACATTCCGCCTTTGTCGGAACACTCAATCACCTTGAATAGTGCTTTTGGAACTAATTTTCAAAAACATACTCTAAATAAAATAATTAAAAAACCAATTGTAAGGCGGTTGAGTGAATTTACAAAATGCGAAAGCATTTCGTAAATTTGTACCGAAACCACCGATTTAAAAAATATAACCCTATGTTCAGCGACAAAGCCAATAAAATATTTCAAGAAGTAATCAATAAATACCACGAAATAGATACGGTAGAGCAACCCTTTACAAATCCATACGATAAAGATTCAGCGTTAATCGAACATTTACTATACAGAAAATGTTGGATTGATACTGTACAATGGCATTATGAAGATATTATACGCGACCCAAATATCGACCCTGCGGGAGCGTTATTGTTAAAGCGTAAAATTGACGCGTCTAACCAAGACCGTACCGATACGGTAGAATATATTGATAGTTATTTTCTGGAGAAATTTAAGGACGTACAAGTAAAAGACAACGCAAATATTAATACGGAAAGCCCGGCCTGGGGCATTGATCGCTTATCCATATTGGCATTGAAAGTTTACCATATGAACGAAGAAGCCAATCGGGAAGACGCTTCACAAAAGCACCAAATGGCCTGTAAAGCAAAACTGAATATATTATTAGAACAGCGTGTAGATTTAAGTACGGCAATTAATCAATTGTTGGACGATATTGCCAATGGTGATAAGTATATGAAAGTCTACAAACAGATGAAAATGTATAATGACGATGAGTTGAACCCGGTACTTCGAGGTGAAAAGTAATCTGAAAGAAAAGAGTTCACAAATTTTTATTTAAACTGTATTCAAAGCGCCAAATTTAAGGTGGCTGAGTGATTTAATTTCGTGATGGTACATCAAGAAATTAAATTATACCGAAGCCCCCAGCATCAAAGTCAAGTATTACCATGCCCAAACCGTCACACATTTTAGTAATCCGTCTCTCAGCAATGGGCGATGTGGCGATGACTGTTCCGGTGTTGCAGGTTTTTGCTAAAACATATCCCGACGTTAAACTCACTGTTGTTTCAAAAAAGCATTTTAAGCCTTTTTTTAATACAATTCCCACTATCACTTTTATTGAGGCAGATGTGTATGGAGAACACAAAGGCTTTGGTTTGCTAAAATTGGCTAACGAAACAAAATCTTTGGGAATAGACGCAGTAGCCGACTTGCATAATGTAATCCGTTCAAAAATACTTTCGAATTACTTACGAATACGAGGTATACAAACTGCAACGATTGTTAAAGGCAGAGAAGAAAAGCGGGAACTAACGGCTTCAGAAAATAAAAAATTTGCTCAATTAAAAACAACGCACCAACGGTATGCTGATGTTTTTCAGAAACTGGGGTTTCCGCTAAATCTTTCCAACCACATATTTTCCGAAAGACAACCACTCAACAAAAGATTATATAGTTTAATAGGAAAACATACCAAAAAAGCAATTGGGATCGCTCCTTTTGCAGCGCATGACAGTAAAATGTATCCGTTGGAATCAATAAAAAAGGTGATTTCAGAAATACACAAAACTGAAAAGTTTAAAACCTTTCTGTTTGGTGGCGGTCAACAAGAGGAGGAAATTTTAAAAGAGATCGCTTCCAATTTTGAAAATGTGGAAAATGTCGCCGGACAATTAACTTTTGAAGAAGAATTGGCCTTGATTTCAAACTTAGACGGTATGCTTTCGATGGACAGCGGTAACGGACATCTTGCAGCGATGTTTGGCATTCCTGTTATTACACTTTGGGGTGTAACGCACCCGTTTGCGGGTTTTGTACCGTTTAATCAGCCTATGGCTAATCAGCTAACAGCAGATAGAGAACAATATCCACTCATCCCTACTTCTATTTATGGAAATAAATTTCCAGAAGGGTATAAAAACGCGATACAGAGTATTAAACCTGAAAAAGTGGTGAATGCAGTTTTAAAAACGTTTTAGTTTTTAAACATCATCATAATCTATAGACAACGTTGCAGTGGTAGGATGCGCTTGACACGTTAAAATCAATCCGTCTGCAATTTCATCATCGGTCAAAATTTGATTTTTACGCATTTCGGCTTTTCCTTCGGTAATTCGGGCAATACACGTGCTACAAATTCCGCCCTGACACGAATACGGCGGATCTAAATCGTGATCCAACGCAGCTTCAAGCACTGATTTTTTCTGCGGCATGGTAAAGGATTCCTCTTCCTCATCTAGCGTAATAGTTACTTTTGTATCACCATCATGAGCTTTAGTCAAAAGTCCTTTTTCGGCAGTGTTGAACAATTCAAAAAGAATCTGTTTTTCGTTGATTCCGTTTTCTTTTAAGGTAGAAGAAACTTCATCAATCATCGGCTCTGGGCCACATAAATAGAAGGAATCGAAGGTTGTCTCTTTAAATTTATTTTTCAGTAAAAGATTAATGGTAGAACGCTCTATCCTACCAAAAAGAGAATCACTTTCTAGTTTTCTACTGTAGATAAATTCAACAAATAAGCGGTCTTTATATTTTTTAAGAAGTTCAAGAATCTCAGAATGAAACATCGTTTCGGATAACGATTGGTTTCCGTAGACCAATAAAAATGTACTGTCCAGAACTTCATTTAAAATTGTTTTTATAATAGAAAGGACAGGTGTAATTCCACTTCCAGCTACAAATGCTGCATAATGATTAGAGATGTTCCCGGCTTCTTCATCGGTTGGGTCAAAAACAAATTTCCCTTCTGGGGGGAATACTTCTAGCGTATTGCCTACTTTTAATTTCGTGTTGGCAAAGACAGAGAATAGTCCTTTTTCCACTTTTTTCACACCAACTTTCAGTTTGCCACTGTCCGGTGCACTACAAATAGAATACGCTCGGCGCAACTCGATATCATCAATTGTATGTTTTATGGTAATATATTGCCCAGCTTTGAATGAAAAAATTTCTTTCAAATCATCGGGTATCGTAAAGGTAATCGATACAGCGTTAGGGGTTTCCTTGTTCACTTCGGAAACGGGTAGCGAATAAAAGCCACTCATAGTTTTCAATTTTTTGCAAACTTACAAAGGAAAATGATTTCAGTAATGGAAATCTACCAATTACAACCAATTTTTAACGTTATAACCCTAGAGAAACCAAAAAGAACCTTATTTTTACAGCTTATTTATTGCTTTTACATACTAAAAGCAACGCTTTTAAGTTACAGTATCATAATAAATTGACACAATTTTGAAAGGCATATATAAAACTACTCTCTTTTTATTGGCTGTTATTGTTTTAGCAGCTTGTTCGCGAAAAAAGAACACTTTTTTAAGTCGTAATTTCCACGCAGTAACGGCAGAATACAATACGTTGTACAATGGAAGTCTAGCTTTTGAAGACGGCAAAGAAGAATTGGCGGCTAGCTATCGTGATAACTTTTGGGAAATCCTCCCCGTGGAGCGCATCGATCTTGATGAAAACGCAACCTTACCGGGAGAATCTAAAAACCCAAACTTTAACCGAGCTGAAGAAAAAGCGGCAAAAGCAATTCAAAAACATTCGGTGTATGTAAATAATAAAGAACACAATCCACAAGTTGACGAAGCCTATATGCTATTAGGAAAAGCGCGTTATTACGACGGACGGTTTATCCCTTCGCTGGATGCTTTCAACTTTATTCTAGATCGTTACCCAACTAGTAACAATATTACCAATGCCAATGTATGGAAAGCGAAAGCAAATATTCGGTTGAATAGTGAAGAGGTAGCACTTGAAAACCTACAAGAACTTCTGGAAGATGTGGAGCGTGAAAAAATTGAAATGGATGAAGAAGAATTATCAGACGTAGCCGCGATTATGGCCGAGGCGTATGTTAATATGGATTCCATTCCTGAAGCGTTGCCGTTTATGAAAATAGCTTCCTCAACCGTAAAAGACAACGAGCTTAAAGGCCGCTATAATTATATTAAAGGGCAGTTATATAATCGAGTTGGCAAGCGCGACAGTGCTAATATGGCCTTCGATCAAGTGATCGAACTAAACCGGAAAGCACCACGGGTGTATATGATTAATGCATATATCGCCAAAGCAAGGAATTTTGATTACGATAATGAAGATAAGACAGCGTTTTTAGAGCTATTAAACGAATTGGCGGAAGACCGAGAAAATCGCCCGTATTTGGATAAAATCTACAACCAGATTGGTGAGTATTATTACAACATTGACAGTATAAATACGGCTGTTAAATTTTACAATAAATCCATTAAAGAGCAGTCACAAGATAGAACGTTGCAATCAAAAAATTATGAAACGCTGGCCATCATCAATTTTGATGCTACGGAATATAAAACCGCTGGAGCGTATTATGACAGTACATTAACAAATCTAGAGGTAAACACTAAAAAACACCGACGTATTAAAAAGAAGCGTGAAAACCTGGACGATGTCATAAAATACGAAGATATCGCCATTAAAAACGATAGCATTTTACGCTTTGTAAATATGAGCGAAGCCGAACAATTGGCTTATTTTACTAATTATACCACTAAACTGAAAGAAAAAGCAGTTGCCGATTCCATCGCAAGGGTAAAAGAACAACAAAGTATCGCCAACAACGAATTTTACCAGAAAAACACAAATTCTGGTGGTCCAGCTGCAAGCGGAGGCACGTTTTATTTTTACAACCCAACCACAGTAGCCTATGGAAAACAAGAGTTTTCAAAAGTTTGGGGCGACCGTAAACTGGAAGATAACTGGAGACGTTCAGACAAACAAACTTCGTTGATTGAGGAGGAAGATGCTTTTCAAGAAGAAGTCATTGCAGATAATGAACGTTTTGATCCGCAAACCTACATTGCAAAAATACCGACTGATCAAAAAGTAATTGATAGTTTGGCTGGCGATCGTAATTTCGCATATTATCAATTAGGGCTGATTTATAAAGAAAAATTTAAAGAATACGGCCTTGCCACAAACCGACTTGAAAAAGTATTGACCTTCAACCCAGAAGAACGTTTAGTCCTTCCGTCTAAATACAACTTGTATAAAATTTACGATTTGACGGAAAATGAAGCCTTAGCAAATCAGTATAAAAATGACATTATAACCAATCACCCAGATTCGCGTTATGCTGAAATTTTACAAAATCCAAACACTGCTTTGGCAACCGATGAATCCAGCCCAGAATTTAAATACAAACAACTGTACAACGATTTTGAAGCTTCAAAATATCAACACGTCATTGAGCAAAGCGATGCATATATTTCGCAATATACCGGAACAGAGATTGTTCCAAAATTTGAACTTTTAAAGGCTACGGCAATTGCGCGTCAGCAAGGATTTGAAGCCTATAAAAAAGCATTGAACTTTATCGCATTGAATTATCCAAATTCCAAAGAAGGAGAGCAAGCCGAGTTTATTTACGGTAAGACCTTACGTACTATTGAGTCTAGTGACTTTGTTCCTGATGAAGAAGCCAAAAGCTGGAAAGTGGTTTATAAATTTGACAGCACCGACGAAGAAGCTGCAGAGGCGTTAAAAGATAAATTGCTAGAAGCGATCGATGCATATCGATATACTAATATGAAAGCCTCACTGGATTATTATTCCCCACAAACCAAATTGGTTGTAATCCATGGGTTAAACACCAAAACAGGCGGGCGCAATTTTGCACAAGTTTTAAAAGAAAACAAAGAGTTTAAAATAAAGAAACCTTCTTTTGAAATTTCAACGCCTAATTATAAAATTATTCAGATTCATAAAAATTTAGATGCTTATCTAAATATTGAAAATGAACCTGTAAAATAACAAAGACAAACCTTTAAATCTTAGACGTATGTTTTCAGAAAAAAAAGAAAGAACCGGACAAGAACCCAGTAGCGGACAAAATCGAATTAATGAAGGCACAACACTAGAGGGTGATGTGGTTTCACAAGGTTTCTTTAGAATAGACGGAACTGTAAAAGGAAATATTAAAACCCCCTCAAAAGTTGTATTGGGCAAAACTGGCTACATTAACGGCACGCTTACGTGCGAAAATGCAGATATCGAAGGCAAATTTGAAGGAAATCTAGATGTTTCTGGAACCTTATCCTTAAAATCCACTGCTAATATCGAAGGCGAAGTAGTTGCCGGAAAACTAGCTGTAGAGCCCGGAGCTACTTTTAACGCTTCGTGTGTTATGAAAGGCGCTCAAAAAGAAACAAAACCCAAAACCGAAGTAAAACTTAAAGAAACAGATGCGACTAAACCAACTCCGTACGACAGACAACAGCGCGCAAAACAATCTACTGAACCCCTTAAATAACCGTGGCCGACGATAAAAACAATAGTTTAAAAAGATGGGCAGCCCTCAGCGCGATTGCTATCGAAATGGGTGTAATCATTTATCTTTTTGTGCGTGGTGGCCAATGGCTCGACACCGAATATAATGACGGGAACAAACTGTATGTGATCTTTGGGACGCTTTTAGGTGTGGGCCTTTCTCTTTTTTTAGTGGTACAACAGACAAATAGATTGAATAAGTAAATAATGGTCAAAAGTTATAAGTTTTTAGGAGTTTTATTTGCTGTCATCACAGTCACATTTACCATTCACCTTTTGGTATTAAGTTTACTCGAAAAATCGCTTTTTGAACATAAACTCATCCTTTCTTATGTTGTGAATTTTGTCTTAGCGGGTATTATTCTGTTGGTAATTCAGCGTACTTTGAATAAAAAATCATCTCAAGCCGGATTTATTTTTATGGCTGGTAGCGGGTTGAAATTTCTTTTTTTCTTTCTAATTTTCTATCCGGCATATAGTGCCGATGGAAATATGCAAACCATTGAGTTTGTTGCTTTTTTCGTTCCGTATGCCGTATGCCTTATCCTAGAAGTAATCTACCTTTCTAAACAGCTTAATAATCAGTCTGCTGACGAAGAATTTTCCGAATAAAAAAAACCCTAAAATTTGTTTTTTCTTTCTAAGGAATAACCGTATTTTTGCACCGATTTTTAAGGACACAATATAGGATTGTTCGGTATGCAAAGAAAAACATTACGAAGTTTATTATCTATTTTCATATTCGCGGTATCATTTACTATGACTGCGACCGCTGTTGAAACCGCCCCTGAGCAGGATGGTGAGAAAAAGGACACAAAAGCCGAGATTAAGGAGTATATCCAGCATCACTTGCAAGACTCTCATGATTTTAATCTGTACGGCTATAAAGACGACAGTGGCAAACAACATTATGTAGGCTTTCCACTTCCTGTAATAATTTGGGACAATGGATTACACGTTTTTAGTTCTTCTAAATTCAATCACGGGGAGACCGCTGTAGAATCCAACGGGAATTACTACAAATTATATCACAGTAAAATTTATAAAACCGATGCTTCAGGTGAATTGACCTACAATGAAGAGCACGGTGATCATCCTACTGGAAGAATTCATTTTGACTTTTCGATTACTAAGAGCGTTGTGATGATGTTTGTAACGGGAATTCTTCTTATACTTTTGTTTAGAGGTTTAGCAAGAAGCTATGCTAAAAATGGAAGTATCCCGAAAGGGATTGGCCGTTTCTTTGAGCCAATTGTACTATATATACGTGATGATATTGCTATTTCTACCATCGGCGAGAAAAAGTACCATCGTTATATGCCGTTTTTGTTGACTATCTTTTTCTTTATACTGTTACTTAATTTGTTTGGGCTTACACCCCTTGGTGTAAATGTAACAGGTAATATTGCAGTAACAGCAGCATTGGCCGTGTTAGTATTCCTTTTAACAAACTTTACAGGAACGAAAGATTATTGGAAACACATTTTTGATCCATTGGGCGACGGAATGCCTTGGTTCGGTAAAATTTTAATATATATCATTTTAGTTCCTATTGAAATTTTAGGGATGTTCATTAAACCATTTGCACTATTAATACGTTTGTACGCAAACATGACAGCAGGTCACGTGGTATTGATGAGCTTAATAGGATTGATATTCATTTTTAAAAGTTGGATTGGCGGACCGTTATCGTTTGGCCTTTCCTTCGCTATATCGTTGATTGAAGTATTGGTAGCCTTGTTGCAAGCTTATATATTCACCGTGTTGGCGGCGCTGTATTTCGGGTTTGCTGCAGAAGAGCACGAGCACGACAGCGAATTGACGCATTTGTAAAAAAAAATTAGATCCCAGTCGGTTCGGGGTCATAAATAATAGCTGCAAGGTTATTGAACAGAGCCGAAGTAAAATGTTTAATTTTTAAATATATTTTTTATGGAGATTCCAAGTATTATTGGTGCAGGTTTAGCAGTTATCGGTGCAGGTATCGGTATTGGTATGATTGGTGGAAAAGCGATGGAAGCTATCGCCCGTCAACCTGAAGCCTATGGTAAGATTCAAACAGCAATGCTTATTGCAGCAGCGCTTATTGAAGGTATTGGTTTCGCTGCGATTTTCGCAGGGTAACAACAAAACAGGTACATCGCTGTAACGGTTGGTTACAGGGGTGTACTTCTTAAAAATTAAACGAAACCTTGCAGGTGTAAACCTACAAGTTAAATAAAAGTATAACCAAAAAGATACCCACCTTCGTGGGCATACAAGATGGAAAAATTAATAAACGACTTTTCATTCGGCCTATTTATCTGGCAAATAATATTGTTTTTATTGTTGCTTTTCTTATTAAGAAAGTTTGCATGGAGACCTATATTGAAAGCGGTTAACGACCGTGAAGAAGGTATAAAGGACGCATTGGATTCTGCTGAAAAAGCAAAGCTGGAAATGGCAAACTTGCAGGCAGACAATGAAAAACTTATTCAAGAAGCCCGTGTAGAGCGTGATACGATGATGAAAGAAGCTCGTGAAGTAAAGGCAAAAATGATTGCCGATGCTAAAGACGAAGCACAAGCCGAAG
>Ga0209309_10000625_pt1 | contig 40443 bp, 41 predicted proteins | sample COGITO_mtgs_1204_2_FD_184807 | JGI IMG/M metagenome (GOLD analysis project Ga0209309, IMG submission 184807) | Pelagic marine microbial communities from North Sea - COGITO_mtgs_120412 (SPAdes) (version 2) | ecosystem: Environmental > Aquatic > Marine > Epipelagic ... | reverse complement strand
CATGAATTGGCCACCGAGCTTACGGGCATTTCGAGATCCCATGCTGACGTAGCTAAATTGCATCATCACACCTTGAGTTTTCAGTAGTGTCAGTACGGTTGCCAAACCAACCACCATGGCCATGAGCGTATCGGGTACTTGATCATCGCCGACGGCTGCGATGCCAGTAAACAGAGAGGCAGCCAGCAACAAGATGACCACATGGACAAACAGCGTAAAAATAGTCATGATGTACGTTTTGATTGCGGTTTCCGAAAAGTCTCGAAATCCCGGCACGAGCCATACCATCACAACCAATGGCGATAACACCGCTCCGATAAACAGAACCACCAGACGCATGACGTAGTACACCAGTAGGAAAACGGAGAATATGACAAACGCCAGCATCATCAGTAGCGCCGCCACTCCTTGACCTCCTGTCTTATCGACGACTGACGTGAGCGTGTCCCAGACCGATGATGCACCAGCTACTTTTCCGATGGCATCTATCATGACATTTGATAACTCAATCATGCCGTCAATTGCAAAGATCGAAGTGTTTATCAGTAGGAATATCAACGCAATTCGAGGAAGTAAATGTTTAAACTCGATTTCATCAAAGCCAAAGCTTGTAGCGCTCATGACGTGAAAGCCTATGAGTGCGAGTATGATCACAAACAGTGCATCTGTTATGCCAACTATCGCCAGCCAAAGATTAAACACACTAGGATTGCTAGCCATTAGTGGCGTAGCCTTTGTGAAAAAGTCCAGAGCGCTCAAAAACGGCGTCGCAACAGCCTGGATGATATTACTCAGCAGCCCTGTGACGGCTTTTATCAGCACATCGATCAATCCGTTATCAACCTCTCGTGGCGGTATGGCTTCAAGTGTCGGGACGGCTGATTCAGTGCCACCCGCGGGACTTCCGTAGGCTCCAGCCAGTAGTGACGTAAGTGTTGCGGCGCTCAGCACGATGAGCAAGCCAATCACGGCGTTACGCATTACTCGTTTGGCATGGTCGAGTGTATCTGGCTTGCCAGCACTGGTCATGTACAGATAGCCACCGTTTACGATAAAGAACACACAAGCGATTGAGGCCAGCGCAGCCAATGTCCGTATGGTCGGGCCAACATAGTCTCGCATCGCGGTGACAGCGCCTGACGAATCGGCCATGATACTTAAGCCCATGGCGAGAAGATCAGTCATAGATTGTTAACTCCCAAATGCCTTGGTGGCGAGTGTCGTAACGATATTACTGATGACAAAAGCTGCAATCACGATAGCCAGACCTATAGCAGAATAGAATAAGGTTCGTTTGGCTTGATCGAGCTTCTCTGGGTTGCCAGAGCTGGTGATATAGGTAAACCCTCCCACAACAAAAAAGCCGGTCGCTATGAGACCGGCAAGACCTGCGATGAGTTGGATGACACTACGGATAAAGTTTTCTACCTGCACCGCGTCATCGGACGCTGCGAATGCGGATGGGGCGTACAAAAGCGTCAGTCCCAACACCACAAAAATGGCTACTATTTTATATTCTGTGGAACTTCTGATCATTCGACCCTCCGTAAAGTAGTTTTGTGTTTTTAACCTACCACATAATTTTTCGAGACTATAACAACGTAAGCATTTTTAGCGAAAACACAAGCAATTTCTTAATCTGTCAAATGTGTAGATAATTCTACAGCATATTTTATTGATATGGATGGCATACATTGAACTTTAGGGGAGGTGCGGTTTCAATATACTTTTACATCATATTTTACTCAAACATGCAGAGTACAACTCTCAATTATGGTAAGATATGTAGTATGAAAATTAAGCAGAGCACGCCGTATGCGCCTCTACTAATAGAGTCCATGCGCTCGCTAGGGTATTCCTTCGACACGGCGATTGCAGACCTGATTGATAACAGTGTCAGTGCCGAAGCAAAGAATATTAGCATCCTCTTGGATCCATCTGATGACCCACAGCTTATAATTTTTGATGACGGACAAGGGATGGACTCGTCTACACTAGAAGAGGCCTTGAGGTTTGGCAGTCGTGGCCCTAGTGAAATTCGTAATGTTAATGATTTAGGTCGATTTGGACTTGGTCTCAAGTCTGCGTCGCTATCTCAGTGTAGGCGTCTTGTGGTGGCCAGTAAGCGGGATGGACTACTGTGTTGCTTTTCATGGGATTTGGATGAAGTGCAACGTACGAACGACTGGTCGGTACTTGAGTATTCGCTAGATGAGATCGCAGGCCTCCCCGCTATTGATCTTTTTGATACAGTTGATTCAGGTACATACGTCTTACTCCAGAATTTCGATAGAATCGCTGCTTCGTCACTCGATGTCAAGAAGACGCTCGAGGGTCTCATAGGAGCAGCAGAGAACCACCTGTCTTTAGTTTTTCATCGCATCATCTCCGGAGATGGTGTAAAGATCATCATTAACGGTCGTCAGATTGAGCCGAAAGATCCGTTTCTTGAAGAGCACAAGTCTACGCAAAGATTACGCGAGCAGAGTATCACAATCGATGGAGAGGCTATCGCCCTACAGCCGTATATTCTGCCGCACAGAAATAAACTCACACGTGACGATTTGCGAAAAGTAGGCGGCTCAGATGACCTTAGAACAAATCAGGGTTTTTATATCTATCGTTGCAAACGCCTCATACTTTGGGGGACTTGGTTTAGACTATTAGGCAAGGACGAGCTTAACAAGCTTGCGCGTGTAAAAGTTGATATTCCCAATTCGCTTGATGAGATATGGAGTATTGACGTAAAAAAGAGTACAGCCAATCTACCAGATAAAATTCGGAAGAATTTATACGGCAGCATCAAGGAGTCGGTCTTCGGTAGCAAAAAAGTGATCGAGCATAGAGGTAAATTGGTACGCAATGAAGACGAGTACTATATTTGGCAGCGAGTTACTAATCGCGAAGGTTCTATATCATATTTAATCAATAGGGACCTTCCACAAGTTCAGATGATATACAACAAACTAGAACAAGAAGCTCAGCGCACATTTGAGCTTCTGTTAAAAACTGTTGAGCAGAACTTTCCGGCAAGTAGGGTCTATCTTGACGTGGCGGATGGCGAGATCAGTCAACCCACCGAGGACATCAGTAAGATGAAAAAAGACATCGAGATGCAGCTTGAACAGGCGAAAGATATCGGCCTCTCAAGGAGTGAATTGCTCACTATCCTACTCAACACCGAGCCATATACGAAGTATGTCGAGCTGCAGCAGTTATTAAAAGAAGGAAAAAATGAATGACCAACAACCTCAAAAAATTTAGAGATATGATAAATACGCAACTGCCTAAGGCCGGTGATGACGACCTGATCAGCGAGGATGCAATAAATACTGTTATAGGAAATACCTTCAAAGCTCGATATATTCTCGGTCTTAATGTGACAGAAACAGAGAAGGAATCGGTTAGAAAAGAGATTCTGTCGAACAATAAGATTCTACTTGGTCTTGGTGCGGTTCTTGTGCAGAAGAAGCACGCCAAATGGTTTGCCCAGCGCAAAGACACCCTCCCCATGAAATATTGGGAGCGCTTTGAGCAGTACATGCTCCAAGACAGAGGTATGCCTGCAAATGTCGTTAGTAGCATGGACAAGGTATCTGATGAGGTCGTTGATCTGCTCGGTGACCCTACGCGAGGAGATGACGAGCCAGAACAACGACGAGGGCTCATTATTGGCGATGTGCAGTCTGGTAAGACTATCAATTACAGCGGTATTATCTGTAAAGCCGTCGATGCTGGATTTCGTACAGTAATTCTCCTAACGGGCACGACTAACGACTTGCGCCAACAGACGCAAGTGCGTATTGACGAAGCTTTTGTAGGTGTTGATAGTAATCTTATGAACGAAGAAGCTAATAAGCTAACACCGATTGGAGTTGGCAAATTCAATCCTGACCCTACGTTAAGGCCGATAGCATTTACTACGGCTGCGAAGGACTTTAATAAGAATGCAGCCAAACAACTTTCTATGACGCTATCGCAGGGAATTGGTGAGCGACCAATGCTTTTTGTCATCAAGAAGAATACGTCGGTACTCAAGAATTTACTTGAGTGGATACAGAAACATAATCAAAATGAAAGTAGCAAAATTGACAACTCGGTCTTAATGATTGACGACGAGGCTGATTACGCCTCAGTTAATACGAAGGCGGCAGACGAAGATCCATCAAAAACAAACAAGTATATCGAAGATTTATTGAATATTTTTAGATTCTCAAGTTACGTTGGCTTTACTGCCACTCCATACGCGAATATCTTTATCGATCCAGCCACTGATGAGGAGATGGAGCACGAGGGCTTATTCCCTAAAGATTATATATATGCTTTGGATGCACCAACAAATTATATTGGTGCACGAGATATATTCCCTGTTGGCTCCAAGTATAATCATATTCTCCGTGACATCGAAGATGCTGAAGAGTTTTACCCTATCAAGCACAAGAAGGAGCACGACTTTGAAGTTGTTTCTGGCAGCTTGAAGGATGCGATCAGCGCATTTCTTGTGGCCAATGCCATCAGGGACTTACGTGGAGATACGAAGACCCACAGATCTATGATGATAAATATTACACGCTTCGTGAACACGCAAAAGTTGCTACATAAGGCAGTCAGGGAGCATCTAGCGGACGTTAAAACCTCGATTAAATTGTATGCAGGGCTAGCTCCAGATAAGGCTCTACAGGATGAACATATCAACTCCCTTTTCGTTGCCTTTGAAAAGGAATATGGTAGCAACGAATTCGCATGGAGTGATGTACAGGCTAACTTGTTTAGTTCAGTTATGCCCGTTTTGGCTCTGGTGGCCCATGGCGGCGGTGATGATTTGGACTATAGCTTGTATCCTGATGGCCTGAGGGCGGTAGTTGTAGGTGGTCAGCGTTTATCTCGCGGACTGACTCTTGAAGGATTAATCGTTAGCTACATCTATCGTAACTCGATGGCATACGACACTCTCATGCAGATGGGCCGTTGGTTTGGTTATCGAAGTAATTATGAAGATCTCTGTCGTGTCTGGATGGATAGTGTAAGCCAGGCGTGGTATGCATTTATCTGTGAAGCGACCGATGAGCTGATAGCTGAAGTAGGTGTTATGCGCGATAAAGGCGCAACACCTTTAGACTTTGGTCTGAAGGTGCGTAATGATCCTGATATTCCACTCATCGTAACGGCACGCAATAAGATGCGAACAGCGAAGGAAAAAATTATAAATGTAGCACTTAGCGAGAAAGCAATCGAAACACCAATCCTCTACAACGATTCGGCAAAAAACAACGTGAATTTGGCCGCATCCAAGAGACTGATTGATGATATTCATGTAATTAAATTTGGCAATCAATACGGTGCTAAGAATGTTGACAAGGCGCACATACTTAACCTTCTTGAGAATATTGAAGTTCCAGTATCGAACGTTAGATTTGACCCTAGCGCAATCCACGGTTTCATTGATCAGTACGCTGGTGACGAGCTTGCCAAATGGGACGTGGTTCTGATATCTGCTAAGGGTAAACCATACAGCATAAATGAGAGTATAACGATAAATCAGATTAATCGTAGCTTTGATATTCCTACCGGCAACACTCTAAGAATGAGCAAGAAAAAAAGTCGCATAGGTAGCCCAAGCGATCCAAGATTTGGTCTCACCGAGACACAGATCGAAGACCTCAAGGCTCGCATTGGATATCTAACTAGTGATTCGTACTTCCGGCTGCAACGGAACCCATTGCTTATGATCTATTTCGTTAATCCTACTGAAGAAAAGAGTGATGACTATGATAGTCTTGTCGATTTCCAGGGTGCTCCTCTCATCGGATTTGGAATAGGTATACCGAAGTTAGCCGACGCAAAGACAAAGTATATTAAATACCAGTTAACAAAAATCTACCAAGAGTTCGGGGGTATTGAGGAGTATGAGGATGAGTAGCGGCAGTGTCATTGATAAGGTAAAGGAGCTTCTTGAACACTCACACCTTGAATCCTATAGTCGTTACGATGGCGAACATCCCTTTGATGTTTTCTTGGGGGTTGATGATCAAGGCAGGAAAAGTTTGGTTGTCACACTTGATGCACCCCGAGACAGGGCTACGTCGTCGAAGACAATTGCAGTCGACTTTTTCTTCCGTCCCGACGGCAGACACTCTCTCAGGTTTAGCCTTGAAGACGACAGTCTTAAAGACATCTTCTATAAGTTTTGTGAAGATGTTATTGAGAGTACGCGCAAGGCTAGCACTACGGATGGGTTCTCGCCAATTATACGAAGATGGGAAACGTGGATTAACTTCTTTCAAAAAATGTCACTGCCCCTATCTGAGAGCGAAATTATTGGGTTGATAGGTGAGATCTATTTCTTGCAAGGTGTCATGATCGAGAAATATGGCCTAGATTGTGCACTGGAGGCTTTTATTGGCGTTGATAAAGCACATAAAGACTTCGAGATTGATGATACTTGGTATGAGATAAAGACCATCCATAATGGTGTCAGAAACGTGAAAATTAGCTCAATCCAACAACTAGATGCATTGAACCTAGGAAAGCTAGTGATAGTTACGGTTGATCAAGGTACGCCGGGTACAGCTAATAATATTACGCTCAACTCTATCGTACGAAAATTCAAAGAATTACTTGATACGAATCAACTTCTCGAGTTCGACGAGAAGTTACGAAAAGCCAACTACATAGAAGATGACCGATACGATGATTTCAACTATATATTTATACGTCGTGACGAGTATGAAGTTTCTGATGATTTTCCGCGGATTAGTTCCAGTATGCTCCCTATAGGGGTCACCAAGGCAAGCTACGAAATTGATATTTCATCAATTCAAAAATGTAAGGTGGAGATATGAACCTAGAGGATTTTCGCAAGGAATGGATAGATGACCTACGCGTTGCAGCTGAAGCGAATCAAAGCGATCCGCATAGCGAATTCGTACTAGAAGCAGTCGACAGATTATCGGAAGCGGAAGAAGTAGAGAACGTGGAAATCGGGTATTTTGAGGGATTAGGTCGTCGGAACGCAAAAATGATGATAGATGGTTACGCATTTGATGCCGTGGATAAGTCATGCGTATTGCTACTTAGTGATTTTTCGAACCACGAGCAAGTAGAGAACCTTACGCATACAGATATTGACCGACTCTATAACAATATGCGCTATTTGGTGGAAGCGGCACTAGATGGATATATAATTGACAATAAGTTTGAAGAAAGTAGCTCTGGCTATACGTTTGCTACTGAAGCGAAACGCCTGTTGAACAACGGAGAGATATCAAGATTCCGTTTCTATATTTTGACTGACAAGAAGCTGAGCGACAAGGTTAAGAATTTAAAGAAAGATCCTATCCAAGGCAAACAGGTTGACCTTAATGCATGGGATATAACCAGGTTTTATAATCTGCACTCTTCTACTCAAGGCAAAGAAGAGATTGAAGTCGATTCCTCTGGCATCGAAGGTGGAGGAATTCCTTATGTAGGAGCAACTAACGAAGAGGATTATTCGGCGTACTTGGCGGTTGTTCCTGGGCGCTTCCTCGCTGATATATATCTTGAGTATGGGTCAAGATTGCTCGAAGGTAACGTCCGGTCTTTCTTGAGTAACCGCGGAAAGGTAAATAAAGCTATTCGTGGAACTATTCTGCAGGAGCCTGCCATGTTTTTTGCCTATAACAATGGTATTGCGGCTACTGCTAGTGAGATTGAGACTAAGCAAGTGAATGGCAGGCATTTGATAACTCGCATTAAAGACATGCAGATTATTAATGGAGGTCAGACCACTGCATCTATTGCTAATGCTGTACTCCAGGACAGGGCTAACTTGAGCGACATATCAGTCCCGATGAAGCTTTCTGTTGTCAATCACGATAAAGCTAAAGAGATGATTCCTACTATTTCTCGAAGCGCAAATAGCCAGAACAAGGTAGATGAAGCGGATTTCTTTTCAAACCACCCATATCACGTGCGGCTTGAAGAATACTCAAGACGCGTTCTCGCTCCACCGGTCGATGGTAACCAGTATCAAACTGCTTGGTTCTATGAACGTGCTCGTGGTCAATACGTCCAAGAGCAAATGAAGTTATCGCGCGGTGAGCGCAAGAGGTTCCAGCTTAAAAACCCTAAGGCCCAGCTCTTGAAAAAAGTAGATGTCGCAAAATTCATGAACTCATATGAGCAACGACCACACATCGTAAGCCGCGGTGCGCAATTTAATATGCGAAATTTTGCCGAGTTAGTCAGTAAGCAGTGGGATCCATCTACCCAGAATGCTAATTTCAATGAATTTTACTGGAAAAAACTCATAGCCCTAGCAATTTTATTTAAACAAACAGAGAAAATAGTCTCTGCTCAAGGGTGGTACCAAGAGATTAAAGCATACCGGGCAAACACCGTGACCTATACTATCGCTGTTATGATGAATCAAATAGAGAAGAAGCACTCTGGCAAGACAGTCGACTTTTTGAAGATATGGAACAACCAAGCTTTAGGCTCGAAGCTCGAAGCCCAAATTATCAAAACTAGCCGGGAAGTGTTTGATTTCATCACTAGAGACGACAGAACTACCCTTAACGTTACAGAATGGTGTAAGAAAGAGGACTGTTGGAAGCGTGCCCAAAACTACAGCTTTGCCCTACTCGATGATTTTGTGGAATCGCTTATCGATGTAAGCGACGAATTTGAGGAAAAAGAAGTTGCAAAGAAAGAGCAGAAAGTCAGTAATCAAATAAATGCTGAGATTGAGCTGATAAATCTAGGCGCTGATCATTGGCGAAGAGTACTAGAGTTCGGACGACACGATAAATTACTTAGTGGGATGGAGGACGGACTATTGTCGGTGGCGGCAAATTTCGACACTACAGGTCGCATTCCGTCGGATAAGCAAGCAAAGTTGATAATGCAAATACGGAATAGATTGTTTGATGAGGGGCTATCTAGGAACGTCTAGTGAAGCATAAGTGTTTACGGCGTTCTGTGCTATAGTTAGGATAAGTATGCTAAAAATGATAGAGACGTTTAGTGGTATCGGCGCCCAAGCTAAGTCACTCAGAAATATAAGGGCAAATTTCGAGATAATCGGTACTGCTGATTGGGATATCAATGCAATGATTGCCTATGACCTGATTCACAATGGACCTCAGGATATATCAAAATATGAAGATGCAACTCGAGACGAAATGCATGAAAAGCTCAAAAAATACACACTCAGCACTGACGGTAAGGTTAAGGCCGAGCGGTCAGCCGTGCGCAACTTAAGCATTCCGATTCTTAGACGCGTCTGTGCAGCTATAGACAGGACAAATAATTACGTCAGCGTTACGGATATGGACGGTGCATTGCTGCCGGCTGATATGAACGCATTAACTTACTCCTTCCCTTGTCAGGATCTTTCACTTGCTCACGCCTGGCACGGAAAAACAGAAGGTATCGACCGTAGTGCAGCGAATCGATCAAGCATGCTTTGGGAGATTGAGCGAATATTAAAAGAGCGCGAAGCTAGCCCTCTTTCGATGCCAAAATTCCTATTAATGGAGAACGTCCCGAACATCATCTCTCGGTCACATAACCAGAATTTTGAAGAGTGGAAAGAATCGCTAGAAGAGTTAGGCTACTTCAATAGATTCTATATTTTACATGCCAACAATTTTGGTATGCCACAGATGCGTAAACGTGCGTATTTAATGAGCGTCTATGTAGGCAAAGATAAACATCTCAAAAAAAAGCTCGAGAGCTATTTCGATGAGCACGATTTACAAACAATCATAAAACCCCAAAAACACCTTTCTACGTTACTCCGCACCGATTATACCAACGATATTTTTAGAGAAGAAGCCAACAACAGTCAGCCAAACGACACTCCCTCTAGGCGTAATATTTTCGACAAGAACATAAAACTATTTAATGGATCAGAATATTCAAGCTATGTGCCTACAATCACCACGAAACAAGATCGTCATCCCAACGCCGGTGTGGTGAGTTACGATAGTCATCGCTTCGGAAAAAGTAATTTTAGATACCTGACAGGACGAGAATGCCTTTTGCTAATGGGCTTTGACGACAAAGACTACGAATCTATTATGGACGGCAACTTCATGAAGAGCAGCAGAGATAAGTTCTTCTCTGACACTAAGATCGTTAAGCTTGCCGGAAATAGTATCGTGGTTCCTGTACTTGAAGAGGTTTTCAAACAAATGCTTTATATAGACGAGCACTTTTTGGCTGAGCCATCTGTTGAACGGGGAGCTGATTTAGCTACACGACTAGTCGGTGGGCTAAGTCTTGCAGCGTAACTATATATGCAGCTGTCAAAGTCTGACTATTTAAAATACCGAGTCTGCCCAAGCTATTTCTGGCTCTGGAAGCACGCGCGTGATTTAGTCCCTGATGAATCGACTCAGGAGGTACGTGACAACAAATTTGAACAAGGCAACCAAGTTGAAGCGATAGCTAGGCGATTGTTCCCAAACGGTATACTTGTCGAGGGGTACAATATCCAAGCCCAAGCAAATACCGAGCAGTTAGTTGCTAATGGTGCTGATGTTTTGTTTCAAGCTACGGTCATAACAGACGACAATTTGCTTGCGATGGCTGATGCCCTAGAAAAGAATGGCGATGGCTGGAATCTTTATGAAGTGAAGTCTTCGAGCAGTGTCAAAAAAGAGCATATAACAGATATGGCGTTTCAAAAGATTGCATTTGAAAAAGCAGGCTACCCTATCAAGAATACGTTTGTCATCTATCTAAACAAAGAGTTCGTTCGTCATGGCGATACTATTGATCCAAAACAAATCTTCGTGACTGCTAGTGTCGATATTGAAGTTTCAGAGATACTATCAGAAGTTCGCGATCAAATAGCACTCGCACTTGAAAACATGCAGCGCACCGGTCAGCCGACTACATGTCCATGTCGGCTATTATCACGTGGCAAGCATTGCCCCACTTTTGCGCAATTCAACCCTGATGTACCGGACTACTCCGTGTACGATATATCCCGTATGCAAGGTAAAAAACTTGCCGAACTGGTAGATAGTGAGATTTTCATTACCACGGATATTCCTGATGATTTCTTGCTGACCGCAAATCAAGCGATGCAAGTCGCAGTCGATAAAAGCGGACACTCACGGGTAGAGACGGACAAGCTGCGCGCAGAATTATCTCAACTAGAATATCCGCTCTATTTCATTGACTACGAAAGTGTGAACCCTGCTATCCCGATGCTTGATGGTACACACCCACATCAGCAGGTCATTTTTCAGTACTCATTACATATCCTAGGCGCTCCAGATGCCGAGCTACGCCACACGGAGCACCTGTGTCGTGATAATACGCTTGAGTCCTTGCTCGCGCTCGTACAGCAGATGCGTCGCGATGTAGATGAGACTGGCAGTGTTATTGTATGGAATAAGGCATTTGAAAGAGATCGCAACAAAGAGCTCGGACAACTCTTCCCTGAATATGAAAGCTTTTTTGCGGATATGAATGAGCGTATGTATGATCTCATGGAAATATTTCGCAAAAATTACTATGTTGATCCGGGATTCAAAGGCAGCAATTCAATCAAAGACGTACTACCTGTGCTAGCCCCTCATCTCTCGTATAAAGATTTGTCTATCGGTAAAGGTGACCTCGCTTCGGTTCGTTGGTATGAGATTGTGACCGGCGAAGATAGTACCGGTGCAGAGCAAATATTCGCTGATCTTTTGGAGTATTGTAAACTAGACACATTAGCTATGGTGGAAATATTCAATGTATTGAGGAAATTATGAGTGAAAGACTAGCGTCAGAAAAAGTAATCGTATCGGCGCCATTCTCATTTGCTGGCTCAGCTCAGCGTATCTGGAATGTAACCAGTACGGACAATACCCTGCTCAAGTGGCTGCTGCTCGTCCCAGTGGCGCTAACCATGATTATGTTTGCCTGGATGTTCGTATCTTTTTGGTACGTCATCATGTACGTGATTTTCGGCATATTTTTCATCCCGTTCCGACTCTGGCGGCGTGGTGCACGTAAAAACAAGCGTAACGAGCTGCGCCACCGCGAAATGCTCGAAGTAGCTAGTGATAGCAAGACTGTTAAATAGGCATGGCAAATAAAAAACCCAAAAAGCTTTCGTTTATCGACGAGGCTTATAAAAAGGTTCCTCAGATAGGTCATGGTTGGAAGTGGCACTACGATACTATTTACAGCGCACTATTGTGGCTGATCAAGCACAAAAAAATAACGCCTGCGCCAATACGTAGTCTTGCGCTACAGGGGGTAAATAATCTCATACAGATTAACGAACTCGACCGGTTGAAATCATGGAATAAGGTTGACCATTATCACAATGTACATATACCCAAGGACGAGCATGTTACTGTAGCATCCGTCATTGTCGTGGAGCTGTTTACGCCAAACGAAGCCGCTACACTTGAGAAATACATTAAGAATAATAAGTGGAACGAACGTACCCGAACGGCAACCAGAGAAACTAATAGTGAACGTCTAGCGCAAGCACGAACACGTAACGGTATGTCATGGTGGCTTCTGGCAGATGTAGCCAATATGGAAGGCTATCATGTACCGGATGCTCACCGTAGGAAGTTACCAGATGGAATTGAGTGGGTTCAACTTAAAGCTTTTCAAGTGGGATCGGGACTTACCGCTGTTGTTGCACGATTTAATTTCACTGATGCACATTCTAAAAAACTAGACAATGTGTGGCATGCCGACCATGAACCGTTTATGGAGCGCATTAAGACAATGGGCATGTTTAGTAAACTACATCCTGTAGATCGGCAATTCGCTACTTATAAGGCTACTCAGCAGACTCGCCATGACCTCCATAGCCTGGCTAGAGACTGGATGACCAAGCATTGTCCTGGGTATTTTTCTATGCATGGCGAAAAACAGCTATCGATGGACGTAATGATGACGGAAAAATATAATCCAGTAAGCAAAAGCACTAAAAGAGAGGACAATGAAACGTATGATGCACTCCGAGCGCTCGGCATTGATGGGTCAGAGTTCTACAGGATTACTGCACCCGAAATACCTGATATGCTGCTTACGCAAGCCAGTAGGCTCTCTGAATCTATTATTGATACGGATCGTACATGGGGCTTAGTTGTTAACAAGGGGAAAATAGAAGAATCTACCGAAAACTTTAAAGGCTTCGGTGGAGATGCAAGCAATGCCGTATCCTATATTGCCGAAGAACATGTCGGTCCTACGCTTGTACTTCTAGCAATATCTCAACTACTTTTAGTACTCGAAGTACAGTATGCAAAATTACGCGACGGTGCTCAACTCCAGCACAAAAAGTTCAAAGTAAGCAGTGTAAACAGTCTGAGTGGTATTGTTCTTGACTCAAGCCTTACGCTAGCAAGTATCCGACAGGATGTCGCTAATCTTCGTCGACACAAACGATGGTTTGAGGGCGCGAGCTTCATAATTACTCCAGCACCAATATTCAGAGCAAAACTAAAGCCCAAAGAGAAAAAGTCTATCGATTTCTTTGATGATGTCATGGATCGTAATGATGAAACTTTCAACAGACTATCAAAGCTAGATGCTGATTACAGAGATATTCTCACGACCATATCACAACTTGGAGCAACGGGAACTGACATAAAAACAGGTCGATGGGCACTTGCGGTATCGGCTTTATCATTAATAGTTGCTATTATTGCTTTATACGTTTCGTACAAAACGGGCGTACCGCCTAGTGCGACGGGAGGAAAATAAATGAATATCTATCTCGATATCAACGGCGTACTACTTGCGAATGAATCATGCGCAGCAAACTTTGCAGACGAGTTTCTACAAGCTGTTCTCGAAACCTATCCAGAGACCACCTATTGGCTTACTACCCATACTCGCAGAGGTGAAAATAAAGCGACGCAAGTCCTTGCACCGTATCTTAAACCCGAAACAGTCGGACTTCTCGATCGCGTCAAGTCTACGGAATGGTGTGAGCTGAAGACGGATGCTATAAACTTCGAGGAAGATTTCATCTGGTTTGATGATGACTTGTGGCCACAAGAGCTAAAGGTGCTCGAAAAACACGAAGCCTTAGAGCCTTTCATTATGGTCGATTTAGACAAAGACCCGGATATTCTCCAAAAGCTTGCTCAAGTTGTTGTTGACTCGAAGCCTAGAAATACTGACTCATCCCAGTAAACTCTATCATTTGTCTGACTAGCGTAGCTGACTTTGACCTTCGCATCATTTCACAACTATCGTTTTGAGATAGAATATTTAAACTCCCCTCCCATAGCACGGTACCGTCAATGATGGCTAGTTTCCGATGGTGTTTGACGGTATAGAGTACCTTTATGCCCAGCGTCTGCATGCTCAGGACGGCGTTGGCCGCTTGGTTGGCGTAATTGCCGTCATGTTCGTCCGGACATCGTGTATTGACGATTATATGCAGACCTTTGCGCCGTAACTGAGCAAAGATTGGTAGCAGCTCACTCATGCGTCTCGACGTTATGAATGGGCTCTCGATATATACGCTTCGCTCTGAGCTCCTTAGATCGCTTATAAACGACGTATAGAATGTAGAATTATCAAATAGCCTGGATGAATTTAAATCATCAGTCTTGAACTTGCGGGACAATAGCCACTTATTCATCGCTCTCCTCCTTGTCCGAATCGTCAATTTCTTTCTCGACGACATCCAGAGTGTCTACTCCTATCAAAGTTCTATAATCGTCCCTTATGCCCAGCCAAGTAAAAAGACGCTAGCCTGCAAGGTTATCGTCTTTTTACTTTGTCTATGTGAATGGGATTCGAACACCCGAATGCGAAGCATAAGGGGTGAAGATTGCCGGTGGCAATCTTCAAGTAAACTTACTCTTGAAAGCTATGCTTTCAAAGACGTAATTTCGGGCCTGCCGAAGGTAGGTCGAATCCCTCCCCTCCAGAAATAGTTACACCTCTTCGACGGTTTTTACGCTTCTATTTCTGCACTGCTTTCTGATAAGAATACGAATAATAGTACTATTAGTTTGCTCGTTTACGCTGTGATATGAACCAGTACATAATGAGTAGGATTAAAACCAGTACCGCAGCCACTGCCATGTATTGTAGCGCCGCTACGCCTATGATTACGAAGACGATTGCAGAGAGAGCGTTTGAGATGAGCGTAGCTAAAACAAAAGATTTTAGAGAGACGGTGCGTACAAATCCGGCTCCGTAACTCAGCCCAATATAGGGCAACCGAGCTAACCTGAGCAGAAATATGGTACCAAAGCTATGCGTGCTGGCACTGCGCTCGATTCTAGTGACCATAGACTGGAGAGATACCTTACTGGATTTGCCTGATGACCACGAAGAGATTTCAAGTGGTGAGTATCTGGCAATCAAAAAAGCTCCACTAGCCGTCAGTGTCGCCCCAGCTAAAATCACCCAGAAAGCGACAAGCGGTTCGAATAACCCAATTGCGATCATAGAAAGCACGGTTACCGAAAAACCGCTAAGGCCAATAACCGCATAGACAAGTATATATAGTAATGGTGCCCAAACTCCTGACTGATCAATAAATGTAGTGGTAGTAGATTGTATTTCAAGCACATATGAATAGCTAAGAAGCGAAACGAGCACCACGCTCACAATCAGTAGGCTGATGAGTGTCATTTTTTGTTTGGGAGTAAATTCATGTGTCATCTAGTTACACTATAGGCGTCTTGTGACGGATCTGTCTAGAAGTGAGTTTTGCATTATGTAATACCATCGTGTAGCTCATGGGGATTAATCGACAAAAGCTAATCCCTCCACCCCAGTCAGTGTTTATCTATGATATTATTTGAATATAAATTATGGATAATTTTATTTTAGCATTAGAAAAATCAATTATTACTGAGAGCTGGCATACGTCTTTGGTCCTTGCATTAACAATGCCAGATATTTGTAGTAAATACTGTTATCCTGAACAGCCTATCAATAAAATTCGCTATTCGGATTGGTTTAATGATTATGTATTAATAAAATATACTAGTCAAATCGGTCCTGATCATAATGAACATACATTCTTAACAGGTAATGATTGCTATGCCCTTAGATGCTCATTGCTCCACGAGGGCCAGTCACAAATAAGTCATCAACGGAGCCAGGATATATTAGACGATTTTGTGTTCGTACAACCTCCTAAATTCGGTAATACTGTCCACTGCAATTTAATAGACGAGAAACTTCAACTTCAAATAGACGTCTTTAGTCATGATATCTTACAATCATGCAAGGAATGGTGGAATGTCTTAAGCGACGAGGACAAGCAAGCCATAAATCTTAAAACTACTTAAGCTTTATAACTATAATTAATCTAAATTAAAAAACATATATTATCACAAGGTGAATGTTCAAGGTGATACAATAATTTAGATGCACACCCTAACCTCAAAAGATAAAACCAAAATAGCCTATGATATCTATGGTCAAGGTCCACCGCTCATAATGATCACCGGCGCCAGCTGTTTTCGAAACTTCATTCCCGTTAAACAAGACGCCAAAGCCTTTGCCAAACACTTCACCGTCTATAATTACGATAGGCGTGCTCGCGGCGATAGCGGAAACGAAAGTGCCGATAAGCCGTATGATATAAATCGTGAGCTCGAAGATATCGAAGCTTTAATCGATGCAGCTGGTGGCGAAGTTATACTCTATGGTCATTCATCTGGAGCGGTATTAGCACTTGAAGCAACACTAAAATTAGGCAAAAAAGTATCCAAACTCTATATCTATGATGCACCGTACGTCGCAGATGAGACTGAAAAAGCTTCATATAAGAAACTTGGCGATACTGTAAATTCCCTCCTTACTGAGAATAAAAATGCAGCGGCTATGAAAATATTTCTCAGTGGCATCGGCATGCCAAAGCCGTTTGTCGCACTTCTACCCTTTTTCCCAGGCTGGAAAACAATGAAACGCCTTGCACCGACACTGGCGTATGACATTGCTTTAACTGAAAACCTCCCGCCGCTTGAGCGACTGTCGCGCATTGACTGTCCAACGGTTGTCATGTGGGGCGAGAAAAGCCCTGATGGTATCCATACAGTAGGACAATCTATCGCAAGTGCAATATCTGGTGCTCGTTCAATTGTAATTGAAGGACAAGATCACATGGTGAGTGTGCATAAACTACTACCTGCAATGAAACAGGTGGAGTAAGCACCAGAGCTATTTTTACTGTATACTGACTCCATGAACGATTCAAATACATTTCAAAACGATAATGATGGCTATGGTAATGCATCGCTTATTTTAGGCTTACCTATGCTCGTTTTTTACCCTATGGCATATTTTTTAGCTATTTTTATGCTGCCTGTTGCGTTGATTGCCATTATTCTAGGGCTAAAATCATTGCATACCAAAACTCACAAACGAGGCGTGGCAGGGATCATATGTGGGACTGGTTTATGGTTGATTGTTCTCTACTGGATGATAACTTCAGCATTATCCTAGTTCTTGCGCGCATGATAAAAGAACCTCGATTAAATATCGAGGTTCTTTTATCGTTGTGTAGCTACGGCTGTTATTTACGGCCGAGGTACGTACCGGCGTATGCAAGTACAGATGTAATCGCACCGAGGGTAAGTAAGCTACCTGCACCGGTTGCAGCGATAACTTGTGGGGCTTCAGCTTTGCCTTCACCACCAGCATCAACGCGACCTTCTTGCTCAGGTTCCTCAACTGGAGTTTCAGGAACTTCAGGTGTCTCGGGAGTCTCTGGAACCTCAGGGGTCTCAGGCTCCTCGGGAGTTACTGGAGCACATTCGTCGACTGTTTTTGAGAAAATTTTACCTATCAAAATATCTGGGTGTCCGCTTGGTCCAACCGTACGAATAATTGGTGGGTAGTACACGTCAGTTTGAATATGTTTACATTCATCAGGTCGATCTACGACAACGTTTACTGGCTCATTCACACCTTTTTTAAGGGTAAATTTAGTATGGGCATACTCAGTCTGCGGTGTTGCAGTTGGGTTGTTTCGGAAACCTTCACCGTTGTAGTTGTCTGGTAGTGTGTATGATGAAAAGTACATGTCAATTGCTTCACACAGTGGAGCATTATTTTTGACTGATACTGTCACATCATTAGGTTTATTAAAGACCCAACTAAGTTTGGTACGATCTCGTCCATCAACACAAGTGTTGTTTTGAGTAGCATTCGTATTTGGTGCGTATAGTGCAGTTCCCAGAACGCTAATACCGACGATCGAACTTATAATAGTTTTCTTCATAATTTTCTCCTTCAATTAGTTTTCTCACCCTAACTATTTAATATTAGCATAAAAACTATATTATGTCAACTACTATATACTAAAATAAACATAATAACAATGATGGGCACACTTATTCTCAGTGGTGGGAGAATAAATGCTATGCTGTAGTAATGAATCAAGAAAACAAAAGACAAGCAGATAGTGAAACGTTAGCAACCCGTGCTACCCAGGTGCAGCAAGGTGCAGCCAGAGCTGCAGTATTAGGCGCAAATGATGGATTAGTCAGTACGGTCAGCATCATAGTAGCCGTAGCTGCTGCTGGCTCAGACCAATCGGCAGTACTGCTAGCGGGCTTTGCTGGCTTAATTGCTGGTGCGGTCTCAATGGCAGCAGGTGAGTGGATATCAGTACAGTCTCAAGTAGATTTGTTTAATGGCATATTGGACGATCTTAAAGACATGTTACGTCGCGACAAAGACCTACTCAAGGATAACCTAACTGAGCATTTGGTTGGAGATGGCTATGATAAAGTAACCGCTGCGACTGCTACGGCTGAGCTATCAGCAAAACACAAGCATTTCTACGTGACCTACGCCGAGCAAGTAATCGGTATTGATCCAGATGAGCTTGGTTCACCGTGGCTAGCGGCTGTGTCTTCATTCGGGCTATTTGTGCTTGGTGCACTTGCCCCACTTCTACCATGGTTCTTTATCGGTGGCGCAACCGCCATTATACTTTCGATACTATTTACCTCTATAGGCGGACTCATTGTCGGTGCGTATGTTGCACGCTCCAGTGGTAAATCAATAGTATTAGGCTCATTACGACAACTCGCCATAGTGCTGCTGGCTTCAGCAGTGACTTATGGCGTTGGTTATCTGTTTGGTGTGTCAGTAGCTTAGATAAAGCAACTTAGAACTTTTCGCGAACTCGGGAGAAACTATAATCCCAGTCAGCATCTGTTTTCTTATGGGGGTTAAATATATTTTCAGGATCAAAGGTAGATTTTACGGTTTTGAGATGCGCAAACATTTCTTTGCCGTACATACGCTCCAGCCATGGTCCACGGACAAGGCCATCATTGTGCTCGCCGCTGAGGCTACCGCCCATGCGCAGCACAAGCTCATTTACCTCCGTCATGGCGGGTTTAAATTTCGCACGTTCAGATTCTTTTTCGATGTTCATGAGTGGAATGATATGGAAGTTTCCGTCACCCATGTGACCAGCAATTGTTGCCATAAGTTTGTATTTCTTGATAATACGACGGAGTTCAGGCCATGCTTCAGGTAGCTTTGGCGGTGGGATGACCAAGTCATCAATAAACGGAGCGGTGTGTTTATCTTTGACTTTCTCGCGAAGGAGGCTAAAGCTTTCACGACGCATAATCCAGAATTTATTAGCTTTCTCTTCGGTCTCATCTCGCTCCATGTAGAGGAAATTGTATGGTTTGAGGGCTGTTTCCATATCTATGATTTTTTGTTCGACTTCATCGACGCTGTCACCGGTAAATTCAACCATGAGAATGAGCTTCGGGATGCCTTTTCGTAGTGCTAATAGGTCAGGTATCAGCTGGAATGCTGTCTTTATCCATAATTTAAGCCCGAGTTTTTTGATAAAGCTAAAGAAGAATTTGAAACTGAGCCATAGTGTGTTGTCATCAAAGCCTTCAAATGTGGCTGGATTGTGTGAAAGTACGGTGTTTATGACTTCTCCAAGGTTGTCGGTCTCTTTGAGGAAACAAACTAACACACCAGAGTGTTTCGGCCTTTTGACAAGCCGTAATTTAATGTCAGTAATGATACCAAGTGTTCCTTGGGCTCCAACGATAATTTTAGTCAGATCAAATATGCCAGTTTCACGGTCCCAAACATCCCAGAGGTGGTAGCCAGTTGAATCTTTACTAACGCCTGGTTTAGCTGCTTTGATCTGGTCGTAATTGTTTTCGATTAGCTCAAAGATGCTTTTATAGATATTGCCCTCGTAGTCACCTTGAGTCATTTTACGGACAAGCTCTTGCTTGTCTATCGGTTTAACGGTGTACTCATTGCCATCAGCGAATATCACCTGCAGTTCACTGACGTAGTTAGCTGTTTTACCGTACTGGAGGCTTTTCTCGCCGCCAGAGTTGTTGCTAACCATACCACCGACAGTACAGAGGTCGCGACTAGCTGGATAGCTCGGCATCATGGCATCGAGTTCAATAGTTTTTTTATCAAAATCTCGGTAATAGATTCCAGGCTGTGTGTGCGCTAGCTCTGGGGTGACGCTGTGCAGATTGCTCATATGTGGTTTAATGTCGATGATAATAGAATCATTGATTGCGCCCCCTGACATACAGGTACCAGCTGAGCGAACGGTAAGCGAAAGCTCAGGACTCTTTGCTTTATTCTCGACCACGTATTTGACCAATGACTGAATATCGGCGCTATCCTGAGGCGACACTACCACGGAAGGCTTCATCTCAAAAAGACTTGCATCGTGTGAGTACGCTTCGAGCGTTTCATCTGTAATGTCCACCTCACCTTTAAAAATTGCTTGTAGATTTTTTTGTAATTCCATAGATTCATCGTACCATAAGCGTTACCAAAGTGTGCTACACTGTCCATATGACTAAACCAGCATCCAAAAAACCAACCACGAAATCACGTAAAGCTACGGCTAAAAAACCAGCTGCTAAAACCGTAGCTAGTAAAAAATACGATGGTTTTGAGCCTACGAAGGTGTCACTCGCCGTGTCAACGCTTGCGGTAGTAACGCTGGCATTGATGGCCGTTGTCGCTACACAGTAGTTTCCCCTATTTCATATAATGGCCACTCTTAACCGGTGGCTATTATGCTTTACGACCAAAAATCTCTTTGAGGCTCAGTTTACGACTGTACTCGAGTGCACCAAACTGGAATATTCTGACTGCCATTCGGATGATGACTGCCGTAGTGATTAGTAGAATAACCGTGCCAATGATTGCTTCCATCAGAGACAGGTTGCCCACGGCATTACGGAGCATTAGAGGTATTGGGGCTGTCAAAGGAAAGTAGGTCAGTGTTTGAACGACTGGCGAGTCTGGTGCACTGATAAATAGTGGCGCTGCGTACAACGGACCGAAGATAAAAGTCATGACGATACCGAAAAATTGCCCCGCTTCTTTAGCAGTTGGAACGGCTGCACCTATAGCGACGAGCAAGCCGGTAAACATAATAAAACTAATACTGAAAATAATAAATCCAATAAGAATGCGCTCAGGGTCAAGTGGTATTGAGCTTAGGTCTATGCTAGGTAGCGATAGCTGAGAGCCCAGTGCAAAATAGCCTATAAGACCCGGCAGTAATATTAACGTGCCCTGTATGAAGCCGAGTAGAACTAAAGAGATAATTTTGCCGATGATGAGCGTTCGAGCCTCTATGGTCGTGAGCAGCATTTCAATAACTCGGTTTTCTTTTTCTTCGATAGTTGAATTCAGCATTTGATTGGCAAAAACTGCAATCAAGAAATAAAATAGAACTAAAAATATACCTGGTGCAATCAGCTCTTTAATTGCGTCGCTTACTTCTCCGTTTCGATAGGTCGTCGAGTCAAAATCAACATTGCCTCCAAGAACTTGTTTTATGTCATCATCTACCGTAGATGAAACTGATTCGGTCAGTAGAGTCGTAGCAACGGCATTATAGCGACTATTTTTGAAAATACCTACATCTTGACCATAAACTTCTACCTGCTGGCTAGAGATTGAGGATGGGTAATAAATATATGCGTCGAGAGAGCCAGATTGGACTTGTGACACCCCACTGGCTTTGTCTGAAATAGGTTTTGCAGATAATTTGTCCGTTAAATCTGAGTCGATTAAATTTGATTTATCAGTGTAACCAATAGAGAAAGATTCATTTTGAACGTCTTGGATGGCTTGACCAGTAGATTTATTGGAAAAAAATATTACTGTTGCAACGAGTGCAAGAATAATTGGAAAAGACGCAACTACAATCCAAAATGATTTACGTTTGATCGTTCGCATAATTTCGAATTTAATCACCGTAGATAGGTTATACATCTGACTCCTTGTGACCATAAATTTCAATGAACAATTCATCTAACGTTTTGTTGTCGTATTCTTTTCTAATTGCTTCTATTGATCCATAGGCAGCTTTGTTACCATCTTTAAGTAGTATCACCCGATCACAGAGTCGCTCAACTTCTTCCATGTGATGAGATACAAATATGACTGTCGTACCTTTTCGCTGGTGTTCTTCGATGATGTCCATTAGCAGTCTTCGATTCACTGGATCAAATCCTTTAGTCGGCTCATCAAGTATGAGTAGGTCTGGATTATTCATGACAGTGACGCCGAGTTGAACTTTTTGTTGCTGTCCACCGGAGAGTTTATCAATGCTTGTTTTGGCCTTGTCACCGAGCTCAACGCGTTCTAAGTAATCGAGCGACCACTGACGGGCTTCAGATTTTTGCATGCCTTTGAGCTGACCGAAGTAAACCATGGCGTCGATAACTTTTTCTTTTTTGTATAGGCCACGTTCTTCAGGTAAATAGCCTAATTTTATGGCACCGTCGACAGAGAATGGTTTGTCGCCGACTAGTAGCGAACCGCTTGTGGGGCTATAGATACCTAAAAGTGCTCTGATAATGGTTGTTTTGCCAGAACCATTACTTCCGAGAAGCCCGAACGTTTCACCCTTTTGAATTTCAAAAGATAACGAATCAATCACGGTAGTAGTCCCAAATTTCATTACGAAGTCTGAAATGCTGACGATAGGTTTTGATTTGTTAATCATACAGCCATGGTACATGATTGTCTTGGCGGATACTACATGTGAGCAGTTGCTTTTATTTGGAAGTATCACCATAATACAGACTATGAAAGTTAATGTTGATATAGGTGCCAAAACCTTTATAAAGTTTGGTATTGTCATGCTGGCATTTGTTGTTGGCGTCTATTTGCTGATACTGGCTAAACAACCAATTATGATACTCGGATTATCGCTTTTTGTTGCGCTCGCGCTTAATCCACCTGTCAGTGCTCTTGCAAAACGACTTCCTGGCAGAAGCCGAATAGGTGCCACCGCCATCGCCTATCTGGCAGTCTTAGCAATTATAAGCGGCGTTACTATACTCGTAGCCCCACCGGTTATCGAACAATCTACTAAATTTGCTGAAACCGTACCAGGGCTTATCGAGGATGTCGCTGATCAGCAAGTAATAGTCAATGATTTCGTGCAGCGCTACAGTTTGACTCAGCAGTACAACGAAGCAGTAGATAACGCCCAGGATAGAGCTTCTGATGTTGCAGCTAATCTAGGCAATGTTCTCGTTGCCGGTGCAGGAAATCTGCTAAACGGTATTGCTATACTGCTAATCATCGTTGTACTCGCGTTTTTAATGCTAATCGAAGGTCCGACACTCATGAGATCAATGTGGGGCCTCTATCAAGATCCTGTGCTGCTAGATCGCCACCGTGAGCTGGTACATAAAATGTACCGCGTTGTAACCGGATTTGTGAATGGTCAAATGATTGTAGCTGGCATAGCAGGTGTATCAACTTTAGTGGTGATACTTATCCTGAGTTCACTATTTGACTTGCCAGCAAACTTAGCCATACCACTTGCGGTCATCGTGGCAATCACTGGATTCATTCCTATGGTAGGTGCGACTATAGGAGCTATACTTGTGCTTCTAGTATTGGCGCTAAATTCATTTACAGCGGCAGTTGTGTTCGCAATTTTCTTCCTGATTTACCAACAAATCGAGAATAATTTAATATCACCTAGTATCCAATCTAAAACAGTAGATATATCGGCTCTTATGGTGCTCTCGGCGATTTTGATAGGGGTAAGCATATTTGGCTTAATAGGAGGTATTATATCAATACCTATCGCCGGCATTTTGAAAGTCATACTGATTGATTATCTTGAGCACGCCAAGAAAAAACGTAGCGAGAACCGACCTAAAGCTGTACTCAAAAAAGCGATTAAGAAAAATTAAGTTCTCGTCCAAAGCGTATTACTGCCTGTATCTTTGAGGTGTAGACCCTGACTTGCAAGCTCGTCGCGCAGTGCATCAGATTGCTGCCAATCTTTTTGTTCTCGAGCCCTGATGCGACTGAGAATTACCTTCTTTTGCTCGTCAGTTATGTCTGGAGTGCTCTGCTCTAATTTCAGACCCAGTGTCTGGTCAATCCACCGAACGAGCGAGCCGATTGCTGATTGCTGTAATGCTCTTATCGGTGTGTTGTCTACTGCCTCAAATGCACGCTCAAGTTTTATAAGAGCCTTCGGTATGTTTAGATCGTCAGCTAGTGACTCAAGTGCAGCATGTGGTGCTGAGAGTAACATAGCATTGGTATCATGAGCGGAGTCTTTGGCTGAATCATCTTCAAGCGTATCGTTGGTTTGCCAGCGAAGCTCTGCTACTGCTTGCCAGCGCTTGAGTCGCTGCTGGGCAGCATCAAGAATCTCCCAGCTAAAGTTGCCTTCAGTACGGTAGTGTTTTGCGTACGCGAGTAGTTTGAATGCATCTATATGATATCCTTGATCCACGATGTCCTTGAGCGTGTAAATATTACCTAAGGATTTAGAAATTTTTGTTCCATCTATCTTGATGTGATTATTGTGGGCCCATAGTTGTGCGAACTGTTTGCCAGTGAGGCTCTCTGTCTGTGCTATTTCGTTTGTGTGATGAACAGGTATATGATCGATACCTCCGGTATGGATGTCTATTTGGTCGCCAAGTGTTTCTCTCGCGATGACACTACATTCCAGGTGCCAGCCAGGAAAACCTTTCCCCCAGGGACTTTCCCACTCCATGTCTCGCTTGCTATCAGCTGGGCTAAACTTCCAAATCGCAAAGTCGGTAGGGTTTCGTTTGCCAGCAGCTGATACGCGGGAACCTGCTTCTAAGCCTTCGACGTCAAGCTTAGCGAGTTTGCCGTAATCATCAAGCTTACTTGTGTCGAAATACATACCATCGCCATTAATCGCGTACAGATAGTCTTTATCATCAAGTATTTTAGCGAAGTCAATTTGCTGCGAGATATAGTCAGTCGCTCTGCTGAGGTGTTTTGGTGGCAAAAATCCAAGGATGTCATATGCTTCATGGTTAACAATTGAAATATAGCGCTCAGCAACATTCCACGCAGTAATACCTTCTCTTCGAGCTCCCTTTTCCATCTTGTCTTCACCATCGTCATCATCACTGACAAGATGACCTACATCGGTAATATTTTGTGTTCTTTCGACTACATAGCCTTCAGCTCTGAGCGTGCGGTCAAGAATATCCCAATAAATATAAGCTAGCCAGTTGCCAATATGCGGTTGATTGTAGACAGTGTGGCCACAGGTATACAATTTGACGGTGTTGCCATCGAGTGGTTTGAGGGTTTCGGACTGTCGGCTTAAGGTGTTATATAGTTTCATCGAGCGCTTCCATGATTTTAGTCATTGCGACGACAAGCTCAGCAATAGCATTATCGTAGGTTTCATACATTTTAAACCCAGCGGCATATGGGTGTCCACCGCCTCCGAAGTAACCGGCAATATCAAGCGCAATCGGTTTATTTGCACGGATTTTACCAGTGATCTTACCGTCCGGATAGGTTTTAAGTGCTACGGCTATCTCAACGCCCTCGACGAGTCGCATTTCATCAAGTACCAGCACACTTGGGTTGTAGCGGTCGCTGTATTTTTGTATATCTTCCCAAGGGATATGGACTGTCGCGAGCTGACCATCGCAGTGGTAGTCGATACGTTTAATGAGTTCGCCTTTGTAGTTAAGTATGTCTGCTGGTTTTTTCATAAATTCTCGACGTCGTGTTTCGAGATCTGCAGGTACAGCGCCATAGGCAACCATTTCGGCCGCGGTAGCAAAAGTGTGCGGCGTGACACTCGGTGTTGTTAAACCGAGTGTGTCGCTCATTATGGAGGTAAATAATAACTCGGCACACAGCGGTGTAATCGTCCAGCCTAGTTCTTTGCCGATGTCGGCAACTAATTCACCAGTTGCTGCAGCCGCATGTGATTCCACAAGCTCGTGCGAAAAACTAAGCGCGCTGGGTTCGTCATCGGCATTACCGTCTCCGTGGTGATCGAGTACTAATACAGGGTGTGAATCTAAGAAGTGTCTGACGCCAGGTGTCTGGAGGCTTTTTTCGAGCAATGCATCCGAAGCAGTATCAACGATGATAGCCAAGTCGTATTTACCTGTCCAGTCCTTCTCTACATAATCCCAGCCTTGAATATAACGTAAATATTTTGGCATATCCACGGTACAAAAAAGAGAAACGGTTTTAGATTGTTCTTGAAGCAGCTCATTGAGAGCTAGCGCAGTACCGAGACTGTCTCCGTCGGGATTTTCGGGCTGAATAATAACAATTGATTTGGCTTCGGATAGTGATGCTTCGAGTGTGTTGTACATATACAATCTAGTGTATCAGACTAATGAAGGTTAGATCAGAAGGTTTGGCGGCCTTCTAATGCGTGAGATAATGTAATTTGATCTGCATATTCTAGGTCAACTCCAACAGGAATACCTCGGGCTAGGCGTGTAATTTTAATACTGACTCCAGCGTCGTCTAGATAACGCTGTAAATAAAGCGCTGTTGATTCACCCTCGACAGACGCATTAGTTGCAACGATAAGCTCACTCACCTCGTCTTTTTTGATACGCTCAATGAGTTCAGGTATGTGTAACTGTTCGGGCCCAATGCCGTCAATTGGAGATATAGCACCGCCCAACACATGATAGGTACCTTTGAATAAAGAAGTTTTTTCAAGCGCTATTACATCGAGAGGTTCTTCGACAACTGCAATAAGCTGCTTGTTACGGGATGAGTCGGTGTAAAGTGCTGATGTATCCTCTTCGCTATCTATGAGCGCAAATGTTATAGGGCAAGTTTTAACGCGTGATTTGAGCTCCGAAACTGAACGGGCCAGTGCATGGGATTTTTCATCCCGTGCTTTTAGTAAATAGTATGCGTAGCGTTCCGCCGTACGTGGCCCGACGCCGGGTAATGAGCCAAGCGCATCTATAAGATCAATAAGCGCTTTCGGCAGCATTACATTCCTAAATTGCCGAGCCCACCCATCAGTGGTTTCATTTTCTCAGCGGCAACTTCTTGTGCTTTATTGAGTGCCTCACGTGTTGCACTGAGTACCCAGCCTTCCAAAACGGCGATGTCATCAAGGTCGACATATTCTGGATCTATCTGGACTTTTTTTATTTTCAACTCGCCAGTTACCGTTACAACGACTGCGCCGTCACCAGCTTCGGCTTCAATAAGTTCATTAGCGAGTTCTTTCTGGGCTTTTTGCATTTTTTGCAGCATTTTCATCTGATCCATCATGATCGTTGTCTCCTCAAATTATTTAGCTCTTACCACTATAGCAAGTTATGGCTAGTCCGAACACTACCGAGGTCTATAAATTTCCAAAAGTAAGCTGTCGTTTTTATTTTGTCTAGCAATGATCTGGTCTGGTGCTTGGTCAGTGTCTAGTTTTGCTTCACGGTGAACAAGCGTAAGCCTACTATTATCAATAGTAGTTTTTCTGCCAGAATCTACCGTAATATCGTTATTTTCTCGCGCTAAGATGGAATAAAAAGGCGCTAAGTTATCCGATGTAATGATTTGAACTGCTTCGTCATTCGATTTGGCTAGGTCTTCGGTGGTTTTGAATGCGCTGTGGTATGTAGTGTTGGACTCGCCATAGAACTGTCCGTAGAAATATTGAAACATACCCGAACTCATGACGAGAGCTATCAATACACTTAACGGTATAAGACCCCCAATCCTTGCGTAGGGATTACGTGGAAATAATTTGTACCATTCTCGAATAATTGTTTCAAGGCCGATAGCAAATAGTATCAGTACAGGCACTATAAGCGCGTACAGATTCATTGGACTGAGCATAATAGGGGCTACAAGCAGAACCAGCCAAACAAGCAACATGTATGAGCGTGCTGAATGATGATCTATTACAGTTTTGATAAGACCGAGCAGTGCAATGATAGCGACAGGCAGTAAAAAGAGTGGTTTGGGTAGATCACCTATCACCGCGGCATTGAAGCCAAATAACACTTTGAATGCTTCGACAACATTGGCTTGCAACATAGCCCTTGTGATCATATCTGGCGCGCCAAGAAGTGTTTTAAAATCAGTGGTGCCGCTAGCGATAGTGATAACCAGCGGTGTCAAAATAACAAGCAGAATACCTGTTGTGGCAACATACATACCTGAGGGAGTGCGACGAAGAATATATCTAACGTGAGGATGTAGAAATCCAGCAAAAAGTACGGCAACAAGTGCGTACACCATAAGGGGTGTATATAAGCTGAGCCCAACTGAAGTAACTAGCAATGATTGCCACAGTTTAGATCGTTTTGAGCCGTGTAGCACAATTGTTGCGAGGAGTAATATTAGCGAAAGCCAAAATAGCAATGTGATAGTCGGTACGCCACCACGTGCAACGGTCAGAAAAGGTACTGAAGTTACTAGTATAAGACTAGTAATCAGTCCAATATCTAGCCGAAACCATCGTTTTATCATTATAGTAAAGATAATAGCCGTGAAAATAGCGATAGTGATAGAAGGCAACGCTATGCCCCAGTTATTAAGGCCAAATACGCCTAACGAAATCTGCTGCAGTATATGGTAGGGTGCATCAATAAGTGAGCTGGAGAATAGCTGGCTAATCATAAAGGAATCACTTCGCACCACCGTGTCTATGGTTTGCTGACTTAATCCTACGGGAGCAAGATCGAGTCGCAAAAAAAGTACAGCGAGTAATAGTCCGCTGAGGATAATAGTACTGATGATGTATCTGTATCGGTACAGCGTTAGCTGTGAAAAGAGTGTTCTTTTTTTCATGCTTCCACCTATTGTAACCTAGTCGTCTTTATAGTGCTTATCGAGTGACATAAAGCGCAGACGTTCAGGGTGGAAATAAAGCTCTACATCGCCAGTCGGACCGTTACGATGCTTAGCAATGATAAGATCAGTAATATTCTGTCGATCAGTTTCAGGATTGTAGTAAGCTTCTCGATATATGAAAGCCACCAGGTCTGCATCTTGTTCGATAGAGCCTGACTCACGAAGATCACTTAGCTGCGGACGAGGTGGGCTGCGTGATTCAACTGATCGACTGAGCTGAGAGAGCGCAATAACCGGAACATTGAGTTCGCGTGCAATAAGCTTGAGGCCACGAGAGATCTCACTTACTTCTTGGACGCGGTTGCCGTCACTTTTGCCACTACCCTGCATTAGCTGCAAGTAGTCAACGATAATGAGGCCGAGGGGGTGTGAATGGGCTTGGCGACGAGCTTTGGTGCGCATTTCAAGGATAGTTACTCCTGGCGTATCATCGATATAGATGGGTGCTTCAGCCATTTCACCCATGGCATTAGATATTTTTTCAAAATCACTATCGCTGAGTTTTCCTGTGCGAATGTTCCAGGCATCAACGCCACTCGCATCAGACAGCATTCGGTCGACCAGTTGTTCTTTGCTCATCTCAAGACTAAAAAACAGTACAGCTTGTTTTTCTTTAGCGGCAACGTTATAAGCGAGGTTCGTAACTAAAGTCGTTTTACCCATGGCTGGACGAGCGGCGATGATAAGTAGGTCGCTACGTTGTAAACCAGCCGTCAGGTTATCAAGATCACGCCAACCTGTGCGAATGCCACGTAATTCCCCGCCGTTTCGATGTAACTCTTCCATGCGATCAAAGCTCTCAGTCAGAATTTGCTCTAAGCTGACAAGATCTTGCTTAAGTGAGGCATCACTGACTGAAAATAACTCTGTCTCAGCTCTTTCTAATATTTCTTGCGTGTTTGAATCATCATTGTAAGCGAGTTCAGCGATATCACCACTAGCTTTAATGAGACGACGACGAATAGCGCGTTGTGTCACAAGTTCAGTGTAAGCGCTGGCGTTTGCCGCAGTCGGCACGTAGTTGGTTAGTTCTGTAAGGTAGCTTGACCCACCGATCATATCTAGCTCTTGTTTTGACTTAAGGTCATCTGTCAGCGTCAGTAAATCTACTGGACGGTGTTTTTCGTAAAGCCTAAGCATTGAAGCAAAAATAGTAGCGTGACGTTTATCGTAAAAATCATGTGCTTTAATTTTGTCTGTAATATCAGCGAGTACCTCTTCATCAATCAAAATAGCACCCAGAATGCTCATCTCGGCATCCAGGTTGTGTGGAGGTATTTTAGCTGACTGATTAGTATTTTTAGGCATGGACAGTATTTCCTCCCCCCATGATATCAGCTACTGCGGCCGCATCCGAACTGAGCGGCTCATTTGCAGGATCTGTAACAATGATTTCAGGATCGCAGTCAAACGAATTGACAATTATTGTTCTGAGCTGTTGATTATATTTGCTATCATTCATTTTTTTGCGATGGAGAGCATACTGAAAGCCTAAAGTGATCTCAGTTGGGTTACATGTCGCCTGAGCTCGTTTGAGTACAGCATATAGTGCTGGAGCTCGGTTTTTAGCGACTTCCAGGACAGCATCCCAAGTAAATGTTTGGCTGTGAAGCGTCTTATCAGTTGATTGATTGGTTTTAGTATCGGCTAAAGTCTGTGCACTTGCTATAGAATCAGTAGTGTCATTTTTATCTTTTGAAGGCGCAAGTTTCGAATCTACAATGGATCTAGATGCCATTGGCTTAGAAATCGTTTGAGACTTTTCGGCTGTTAATGCCATAACTTTTGATTTGGAATGGGGCAGCGTTTGTGTGGTTGAGTCAGAATTGTTAGAATTACAGGCTAGTGTAACGGCAGATAGTAGTTTTAGCTGAGGCGCGGAAGAGCGTTGTACATCGATCAAAGAGGATAGTAGATTTGCAAGTTCTGGATGGTCTTCAAGCTCATGAGCAACAGTGTTCATGAGTTGTAAGCTGATAACGACCGTACCAACACCCATGTCGAATAGTGATTTGAGTAGGGTAATAGTACGACCAGAATCCCCATCGTTGATAGCTTTTATGATAGCTTCGATTGTCGATATAGGAGCGACGCCGAGCAAAGCCTCGACAAATTCTTTTTGGATAGTACCTTCACTAGAGCTAATTATTTGATCGAGTAGACTGAGGCTATCTCGATAGCTTCCATCGCTGTGATCGGCGATCAAAGACAACGCTTCTTCATCTATGGCAACCTTTTCCTTAGTAGCAACGGACTTGAGGTGTGCTGCTATCGCTTCTTTCGTGCCAGGCTTAAACGTAAAGCGCTGTGTTCGACTCACGATTGTGGCGGGAACTTTATGCATCTCTGTGGTCGCAAGTATAAATATTACATGTGCAGGCGGCTCCTCTAGCGTTTTCAGGAGTGCATTAAAACTCTCTCCTGTTAACATATGGACTTCGTCGATAATATAAATCTTATATTTAGCGCTAGTAGGTGCAATATGAATCTTATCGCGAAGATCACGTATGTCGTCAATTCGGCGGTTGCTGGCGGCATCTATTTCAATAATATCTAAATGAGTATCAGTACTATAGTCAAGATTATTTATAGCATGAGCAAATATTCTAGCCACACTCGTTTTGCCAACACCCCGCGGGCCAGTAAATAAATAAGCATGTGAGACAACATCTCGTTTAATAGCTTCTTTCAAGATGCTTGTTATATGGTCTTGACCAATTACGCTATCGAAATCTTGCGATCGATATCGGCGGTATAGTGCTTGACTCACGACGTGATAATTCCCCTCATACCTACCTAGTATAGCGCGAATGGAACCAAAAAATCACCGTATATAACACAACTAAGAGATCGTAGTAGGTAGAAGAACTAGAGTCCAGCTTCGACTGCTGCCCATTCTGCTTCGCGGTTGTCTTCAGGAACTATGATGCTGACTTGATCACCGACTTTGGCTCGGAAATACGTTACGCTTGCAAGTAGTACTCGATATTCTTGGCCGCTAACTTCAACGTAGTATGCTCCGTCGTGTTGCATAAGCTGACCGATGAGCTGTCGACGTGCGACGGGGCCAATTTGTTTGTAGATAAATCCACCATCGTCAGCGATGGTTAGTTTGAGAATGTCACCTTCGATAAGTTTTGATTTACTGGCGTAGTTCGCTGGAACTGGATAAGTCTTTCCATCTGGTCCGACCATGATTTGGCCATCAAATACACCCTCGATAACCTTGCCTGATATATCTTCAGGGTTAGCTCGTGGCATATCATCTTCGCCGGTAATGCTATAAAGCAGCTCTTTTGCCGCCGCTAGATTTGTTTCTGCTTCTTGTAATAGTGATCTGAGGCGTTTTGCCTGTTTTTCTGGTAGATCAGACATGCTCGCATCCTTGTCTGTTTTGGTTTTGTATTAAATAAAGCGTACCACTGGTATATATGAGTGTCAACAGACTCTATTTTAAGACTATCCACATGGCTAACAGTGAGTACGCCGTATTTGTTGTCAATAGTACCGTTGACGACCTAGGCTATTTTAGCTATCCTCATAAACTTCAAAATAAAATACCCGCTTATCGGTATGATAAACGGGTATTTACACGAACCGAGTCTATAGAATGTTTGATTAGCTGAGTTCGACTGTTGCGCCGGCTTCTTCGAGTTTCTTTTTAGCTTCGTCAGCTTCTTCTTTAGAAACCTTTTCTTTGACAGCTGATGGAACGCCATCAACCATTGCTTTTGCTTCACCAAGACCAAGTCCGGTGATTTCTTTAACTGCTTTGATAGCTGCGACTTTTTGTCCGCCAGCGTCAGTTAGGGTAACGGTGAATTCAGTCTGAGCGTCTTCGTCAGCACCTGCATCTCCACCAGCAGCTGGACCAGCTACAACCGCTGCAGCCGCAGCTGGTTCAATGCCGTATTCGTCTTTGAGGTGGTTTTTGAGTTCGTTTACTTCGAGGACAGTAAGCTTGGTTAGGCTTTCTGCTAGTTTTTTGATATCAGCCATGTGGTTGACTCCTTAGGTTTAACTTAATTTAGTGAATCACGTTCCTTCTTACTATTGCTAAGCAATAGCTTCAGGGGGGAGTAGCTATTTAGGATTCATTTCCAATTAGCTGTGGAGGGGTAAGCCCCTCCTTGTTTTTGAGGAGCGGTAACTTGAAATTTATTTTCAAGTTGTCTGCGGAGGGACGAATCCTTCCTATTAATTACTTGCTTTCGCCTCAACACCATCAAGTAGTGCGTGCAAATTGCCAGAAAGTGCGTTAGTAACGTCGTGAACTGGTGAAAGTAGTTGTGCCACAACCTCAGCGATAAGCTGTGTTTTGCTCGGAAGTCCAGCCAGGTCTTTGACTGCTGCAGTATCAAGTAGCGTTCCTTCGCTATCGAAACCTGCGACGAGATCAACGGTTGGATGGGTCTTTGCAAAGTTATTCAGTACCTGTGCTGGTGCGACTTCGTCTTCTGCGCTATACGCGTAGAGAAGCTGAGCGGTTAACAGACCAGTATCAGTATCTTTGTGGGTTTTACTTTCACTCATGGCAACGCGAACCAAACGGTTTTTGACGATTTTTATCGCCACACCTGATTCACGAGCACTACGTCGAAGCTCTTGGAGCTCACGAACGCTAGTGCCGTCATATTTTGCAGCCACGACCATTTTAGACTCAGCTAAAACAGTATTTAGTTCTTGTACTAACGCTTGTTTTTTATCGCGAGAAATAGCCATTTCTTGCTCCTTTACATTAGCGTTTAGTGAATTCATATCTATAGACCAAGTTGTGAATGAGCCTCGTTACGATAAAATCTCTACAAATTTGTATTCGCAGGGACAATATCAGACATTCTATAAGCTATAGGTTGCCTCGGTGACGGATTAAGCTTTGAAATAATCTTGGCAGTCACGGTCTCTGGTAACGATTAACATTTATTATAGCAGCAATTGTAAGAATTTAAAAGAGGCGCGAGACCTAGGCGATCTACTAGCGCCTCGTAACCATTGGTAGGCCAAGCATAGTCGCTTGGCCTACCAACCTCAATGCTACCTGCTACGAGCAATGTTTTGCTTGCGTCTATGTAGCACCGTCAGTATGATGACGGAAAGTATACATAGCAAAGTGCAAACTATTACGCCCCACATAACTATTTTACCCGCCCAATCGCTCAGCCAAAGACAGAGGCAGAGATAGCCTACTGCAATCAAAAGCGTGGAGATAGATTTGAATCCGTCTGATTTCATCATCCACTGCCAGAGCATCGTCACACACCTTTCAGAGGGAATGGTAACTATACAATACCATCTAAATCATATTACAACAATTTTTATGTTATAATCGTATGTTGATGTCTGAGACAAACCATGGAATACATACCCTAAAAGGTGTTGAAAAAGAAGTTGCCAAACAGCGTGCACGCGGTCACGAAGCTGCAAATCTTTTTCATGGAGAAGGTTATGATTCACAAGCTGATTTACTATGTGCAGTCGAGTCATATCAGAACGCTTTGTATGAGATAGACACCACTCAGCCTCGGGATAGATTGGGCTGTCGCCTGGCATTGTTTTTGGATGAAGAATTTTTGGATAGTGTTTATACGCTTGATTTATTGTTTGTAGAAAACCCGGAAAATCTAGATGAGCTAGCTCTCGCCAAAGAACAATATATTGAGACTCGTGCGAACCTTCAGCAAGCTGGAATCTGTGAGGACGAACTACCCAGAGACGGTAACACTCGCTTTAATTTTTTGCCACTGTCGAACATGGAGCATAATGATACACCTCTGTATAACTCAAAAAATGTTGTTGGGACGCGAAACCGTAATCTTATCGTATTTGCCTACAGAGATAAAATCATATCAATCAAAAAACGAATGGTATTTTTAGCTGAATCTCATAAGCTAAACGGTCTGTTTAATGAATACGGTCACGTGGAAACATCTCAACAGTCCGAAGCACTGCAAGCGTTAATTGATACTGAAGATGAGAGCATAACCCCTCTCGATACTGTCTACTACGTCACTGCAACAACTATAGATACGTAGCGTATACTAAAGTCATGAATGCAATAGTTGTCGCAATAGCTAAAAATAACGTAATCGGTTCCAATAATACCTTGCCTTGGTATTTGCCAGCCGATTTAAAACGGTTTAAGGCTATTACCTCTGGCCATACCGTCGTCATGGGTCGTAAAACTTTTGACTCAATCGTAGCTCGCATTGGCAAACCACTTCCTGATCGTCAGTCAATCGTGATTACCAGACAAACTGATTTCGCATACCCAGGGGTAACTACACTTAATAATATAGCTGACCTGGCTGATGATAATAATTACATCCTCGGTGGTGCTGAAATATACTTTCTCTTACTGCCTAAGACGGATCGATTATATATTACAGAAGTTGATGCGGAAATTGACGGAGATGTATATTTTCCCAAGATTGAAATGAGTCAGTGGCGTGAAGTCTCACGCGAACATCACAAAAAAGACGATAAAAACCAGTACAATTTCGATTTCGTTGTCTACGACAGATTTTGATCTATATCTATAGTGTCTATTAGGCGAAACGATCTATGAGTGTATGCAGAATAAGTTTAGCTATCGCTACTAGAAGTAGTTTGAGTTAGTGGTTTAATAGCTTCCCAGATTTGTTCAGTAACTGAGGCGAGGGGTTGAGATGCATCTATAGTCTGCAGGTTGTACTGTTCAGCCACTGCCAAATAACCATCGAGGACAGCGTGTTGGAATTGGGCTGGTTTTGACTCAAACGTATCGGCGTTAGCTAACTGACCGCGTTCATCGATACGATGCTGTCGAGATACTTCATCATCCATAGTGAGTATAAGCGCAAGGTCTGGCTCGGTATAGCGTTGACAAACATCTTCTATGGTACGGTGTCTGATTAACTCCGGTTCTACCCCCTCGCCGTATCCTTGATAAGCTATGGTGGAAATCCAACTTCTAGCAGCGAGTACCCAGACACCTGAGTCCAGAGCGGGTTTCATGGCTTGTAGCCAGTTCATACGACGAGCTGCCGTGAAAAGCAGTACATTGGACCATGAATCGCGATTTATCATGTCGTTTTTGATAATTTTGGTCAGCTCAGTATCAGCCATAACTGCTGGAATGCCAAGTGATTCATCTCCGGAGAATCCATCTGGCTCGTGAATGGCAATACTTTTAATTCCTAGTCCGTTCAGGCGAGATTGCATTTCTTTGATCTGGGTTGATTTGCCGGTGCCGTCGCCACCTTCCAGTACAATATATTTTCCTAGGCTCGACATGTATACTATCCCTTTTGATTATGATTACGTTAAAAATTACCAGCTTATAGTATCACACTGATAGCGCTAGACGGCTATCGGTGCTTTTATGGCTGGATGGCTTTGGTAATCGACTAACTCGATGTCATCATACGTGAAATCATCAATTGATTTGATGTCTGGGTTCAGCCTGAGTGTTGGCAACGGAAGTGGCTCACGACTGAGCTGCTCATCCACTTGCTCCAGATGATTGAGATAAATGTGTGCGTCGGCTAATGTGTGAACGAACTCACCAGGCTGCTTGTCTGTTACCTGGGCAACCATACTGAGCAGGAGTGCGTAGGAAGCGATATTAAACGGCACACCTAGGAAGGTGTCTGCGCTTCTTTGGTACAGTTGTAGATCTAATTTTTCACCTCGAACGTTGAACTGAAACATGGTGTGACATGGTGGTAATCCACCAGCTTCAACGATCTCAGGAATTTCATCTACATTCCACGCAGATACTATGTTACGCCTAGAATTAGGATTATTTTTGATTGTGTCTATAGCTTGAGCAATCTGATCATTATCTGCACCATCTTTTCCTGGCCATTTGCGCCACTGCACCCCATAGACGGGCCCGAGATTGCCCCACTGCTCAGCAAAACTGTGATCCGTCGCTATTTGACCAATGAAATCTTTGATACCAGATTTCCACTTTTCGCTACTGCTTGGCGGAACTTCTTGCTCGGTCTTCTGTAGATAAGCTTTATACGGCCATTCGTCCCATATGTGGACATCGTTTTGCGCCAAATACTCGATATTCGACGAACCCTGCAGGAACCAAAGCAGCTCATGTGTGACGCTCCGCATATACAGTTTTTTGGTTGTAACAGCAGGGAATCCTTCTGATAAATCATAGCGAACTTGACGACCAAAGACACTTTTTGTGCCGGTGCCAGTGCGATCTCCTTTTATTTCCCCGTTATCTCTAATGTCGCGTAATAGTTCTTGGTATTGTTTCATAATTACTCCTGGTTGGTTAGCTTGTTAACATAGTTCCATATCTCTTCAGTAACCTGATCAAGAGATTGCGAGGCATCAATAGTCGAGACATTATATTGGCGAGCGAAGGAAGTGTAGCCATCTTGCATTGCTTTTTGGAAGCTAGCTGATTTTGATTCAAACGTATCTGGATTTGATAATTCTCCACGACTATCGATTCTATGCTGTCTCGAAACCTCGTCATCCATGGTAAGAATTAACTCTAAGTCGGGTTCAGTATATTCTTGGCATACATCTTGGATTGTGCGCTGTCTAATTATTTCTGGATCAATACCTTCGCCATAACCTTGATATGCTACTGTTGATATCCAGCTTCGCGCCGCCAAAACCCAAATACCACCATCTAGAGCAGGCTTCATGGCTTGCAGCCAGTTTAGTCTGCGTGCGGCGGTAAAGAGTAATACATTTGACCAGGGGTCACGGGTAATAGTTTCATTTTTTATTATTTTGCGTAATTCAGTTGCAGCAGCAACAGCCGGCAGTTGCAAAGGTCCATTTCCCTCAAAGCCATCAGGCTCATGAATTTGTATACTATCAATACCAAGCCGTGCCAGCTTATTCTGAGTCTCTCGCACTTGCGTGGACTTTCCTGTTCCATCGCCACCTTCGATGACGATGTACTTACCTCTTTCTGACATTATTTCAGTCCCTCACTAAGACCTTTGATAGCTTTGGGCATTTGACGTGAGTCTTTGAAACCCCTTGGTAGCATCATAGAGGGTTGCCAGGTTTTAATGAGCTCGTCGAGGTCACTACTATGCTGATACTTGCCGCTAACCCCACCCCTACCTTCGCTGTAATCACCTTCGACTTGTCCTGTGTGATGAAATATGAGCTGACCAATTCTTTCGCCGACGGGCAGGATAACTGATTCATGTTTATTGAGATTGTATATTTCGAGGGTAATACGGTTTATATAGCCTGGGTCAATCCAGCCGGCGTCAAAACAAACCGCTACACCATTCCTTCCCCAGCTACTCCTTGAGCTGAGATGACAGGCTCCGCCCTCAGGCCGTATACCGACGAATTCATGAGTATGAGCTAAGATTCGCTCACCGGGACGTAAAACTATAATAGGGTGGTCGTCCGGGACATTAGCGAACATTTCAAAGCCATTGTTTTCACACCACTCTTTATGTGGTTTTGCCTCGAGTGGACCCTTGAAATAGCGTTCAATATCACGTTGATCGAACGGATTATAAATCCGGTACTGCTCGTCATACTCCTGCTTATAGAAGTAGTAGCCAAGTGTGACATCAAGGCTAGCCTCGCTAACGTGAGCTGGATTATGCGGTGTGCAAACAATCGTACCCCCAGCTATCGCTGCAGTAATTTCAGTGTTGCTGTATACTCCCATGTTCCTCCTCGGTTTACTCTACTATAGCAAACTACCCGGCTGTTGTGGTCGGGTAGTTTTTGCAACGAACTGGTAAGATGTGTTCTAAAGTGTGTTTTGGTCAATTTTGATGCCTGGGCCCATCGTCGTCGTTGCATTTACGCTCAGGATATAGCTGCCTTTGAGACTGGTCGGCTTAACACTTTGGAGGCTGTCAAAGAACGTTTTAGCATTATCTTGTAGTTTATCAGCACCGAAGCTTACTTTACCGACAGCAACGTGGATAATGGCTTGTTTGTCGACACGGTATTCAACCTTACCGCCTTTGGACTCTTTGACGGCTGCGGCTGGATTAGTGCTGACCGTTCCAGACTTCGGGTTTGGCATAAGTCCACGTGGACCAAGCTGACGAGCGTATTTACCTAATTTTGGCATCATTTGTGGGGTTGCAACGAGTACATCGAAATCAAACTGCTCTTTATCGAGTAGTTTTGCAACTGCGGTCTCACCAGCAACATCTGCACCAGCTTTGGTAGCTGCTGCGGCATCATCATCGTTGACGAAAGCAGCAACTCGAACGGTTTTACCAGTACCATGAGGTAGACTAACAGTTGTACGAATGTTCTGATCTGCTTGACGTGGATCAACCCCAAGCGCGACGTGAAGTTCAACAGATGAGTCAAATGTCGTAGTTGTGGTCTCGACGGCTAGCTTAAGTGCATCAGCCAGTGGATAGGCTTTACCTTTTTCAATTTTAGCAAAAGCTGCTTGGTATTTTTTACCTTTACGCTCAACAAGTGGGCGAACTTTTGGTGCAGGACCTTTTTTGACATTACCTTCAGCATCTTCCGACTGTGGAGTAGTGTCACCAGCCTCTTTACGGGCTTCTTTTTCAAGTTTGGCTTCGCTCTCTGCTTGAGCTTTCTCTGAGCGTTTACCAGCCTTAGCAGCAGGCTTGTCGGATACTTCATCAGCAGATACTTCCTCAACGACTACTTCTGGAGCTATGTCTAGAGTTTCAGCTGTTGTTTTAACACCTTTGATTGCAGCTTCGATTTCTGCAATCGTGTTCTTCTCGGTAACTTCGAGGTTTAATTTCTTCGCTTCTTCTAGTAGTTCGGCTTTCTTTGCCATGATTGTTCTCCTTGTGGTGATAGCGACTCTCGTCTCCCACTTATTACTTATATTAGCTAGTCAGTTTGCGGCATTGATTCAATTATTTCAATGCGGTCTAAATCCATAACTTCTCTTGCAACCTCAGCGGATGCTGGGCTTAAAACGCCTTGCGTAGCTAGTACAGCAAGATTAGTCTGAGCGTCAACATGAAGCCTTCTGACAACTTCGACACTGCCGAGGGTTATTTCTCCATCTCCGCTACGAGAACTAAATTTTGCTGAACTAGAGCTCATTCTATCCTTCTACCGTCACGCCCATACTTCGGGCTGATCCAGCGATGACTTTTACAGCTCCGTCAAGATCGTTTGCGTTAAGCATGTCCATCTTGGTCTCAGCGATTTCTTCGAGTTGTTTGCGAGTTATCTTACCAACTTTATCTGAGTGTGGTTTGCCGGAGCCTTTTTTGATACCGACAGCTTCGAGGATAAGGTCATCAACTGGACGACCGATACAGTTCCATGTAAATGAGCGATCTTCGTATACCTGGATATGTACGATAACGTCTTTGCCTTGGTATT